>Ga0114983_1000067_pt1 | contig 37077 bp, 26 predicted proteins | sample Shrwel_input2_RT_FD_87182 | JGI IMG/M metagenome (GOLD analysis project Ga0114983, IMG submission 87182) | Subsurface microbial communities from deep shales in Ohio, USA - Utica-3 well 1 S input2 RT | ecosystem: Environmental > Aquatic > Deep subsurface > Shale gas/oil reservoir > Produced... | reverse complement strand
CCCATCATGTCGCGGCCATTATCGGTAAACCACAGCTGGCCACTGATAGGGTCGAAGTCGAAACCGACACTGTTGCGCACACCGGCGGCTTCGAGCCTTGGTTGTTTGCTTTGGAGATCCAGGCTGATTATTTTGCTGTAGTCGCTGCCGGCATCACAGATATTGCAAGGTGCGCCTATGGGTATATACAGGCGGCCGTCGGCGGCAAACTTGAGGTATTTCCAGCCGTGATGCTTATCTGTGGGTAAGTCATCATAAAAGATTCGATAACTCGGGGAAGCATTCTGACTCAGTTGCTGCTCGATATTGTCAAAGGCGAGAATTTGGCTCACGGCGCCCACATAGAGAGTCTGGTCCCGAAAGGCCAGCCCGGAAGGCATATTGAGCCCGGAGGCGATCACTTTGACCCTGTCGTGGCGGCCATCGGCATCTGTATCTATTGCGGCATAGACTTTACCTTCGCCGCGACTGCCGATAAAGAGTGTGCCTTGGCTGCCAAGCGCCATCTGGCGGGCATTGGCGACATTATCCAGATAGACTTCTATCTCAAAGCCCTGGGGCAGGCGGATATCCTTCAGTACCGATGGCGCTGAATTTTCAGCCAGTGCAGAGCCACTCACGGTAGCTGTCAGCAAAGCCGCCGTCGAGAGAGCCGCTGCAAGCGAGATAGCGCGGCGTAGCGGGCGCAGTGAAACGGATGAATGCATAGACATAAGGTCTCCTTGCGGTTGGGCATATCAGTATGACCTGAAATGAAGGCAAATAAAAAGGGAGGCCGAGCCTCCCTAAAATTGACTTTCTAACCAGTCCGTTATTTAACGGATGCTTTGCTGCCAAGGGCGGTGCTTTTTTCCATCAGTCCCAACGCCGACAAGCCGGTGATCACGTCCAGATTGGAGGTCATGCCGTTGCCGCCACTGCCGTTGATATAGTTCTTCGGCATATCCACCTTGAAGTTGGGCAGGTTCTGATACAGGGCGTTGGCCACATCCCGGTTCAGCTCGGCCAGATACACCTTCTCATGAGCACCCAATGCCTTGTATTTCGCCGCCAGTACGTCGGCTTCGGCTATCCCTTTTTCACGGATCGCCTTGGCCTCAAACATGGCCGAGGCCGAGTTGGCTTTCTGGATCTCCAGGTTGGCCTGGGCGATTTCCAGCTCCTTGGCCTTGCTCAGAGTGGCGATATCTTTCTTCTTGCGTTCTTCCACCAGTTCACGCTCGGCGATTTGCCGCGCCACTTCAACCTCTTTTTGCTGGGCAATAACCGCCAGCTCCTTGGCACGCTGGGCATCCTGTACTTCGCGGGTCCGCTGGATCTCTTTGCGCAGCTGCTCCGTCTTGGCCTGAGCCTTGGATGTTTCCTGCTCCTGAATGGTGCGGATCCGCTCGGCAACCAGTTTTTTCTTGTCGGTCAATAGCTTGTCCAGCTGATCTTCCGGCTTGGGATCGCCAATGGTGACCTGGGTGACCGTGATGCCATAGTGTTTAAGCGGGTTGTCCTGACGTACAGGATTACCGCTCTTGTCGGTAATAGGCACTGTCTTCCACACCAATTGTTTGGTGGCTTGCAGCTTGTTGGAATCTTCCTGATCGAAGCCAACCGGCACCAGATCCACCTGCTCGACTTCAACCTGGCGCCGCTCAGTGGTGTAGATACCGTTGCTGAGCTGATCCGACAATTGTGCCTTGAACTGATTGAGGCCGCCCTGGAAAAACTCTTCGCCGGTATATTGGGTCGAGGTGATCACAGTGACGTTGCGGGCGTTCTTGATCAACATGGTGTCAATCAGGTTGTCGTTGGAGCGAAACTCCCGATGCATCGTCTTGAGCTGCTCGGGATCATAAGACAGCTTGAAACGGAAAGTGGCCGGTACCTGGCCTGTGTAGGTATCGGCAAAACGTACCTGCAGCGCCGGCAGACGTTGGTAGAATACCTCGCCCTGGTTGTTGCCAAAGGAGACGGTAACGACCTGATCATAGCGGGTTATTTTCGACAGAAACGGCATGCGAAAGTGAATGCCGGGCTCGGTGAACACATCCAAAGAGCCGGTAACATTGTTTTGATGCACATAGGTGTAACCGGCATCTGTCATCAATACTGAGCTTTGGGCAATACCCAGGGCCGCCAAAACGCCCACCCCAATCAGAATGCGCTTGGGGGTAAAATAGGATTTAAAACCTGAGGTACTTTTCAGTTCCATCTAATCTTCCTTAATTGAGTTCCAATACGAAATTGACATAATCCGGGTATTTCTGCTGCCAGGCATCATCAAAGAAATGTCCGCCCTGATGCGGTTTGACCTGCAGTTGATTACCCGGGCTAAAAAATTGTTCCAGCTGTTTATCCAGCGCCAGATTACTGCTGTGCTCCTGTTCGCCGTATGAGATAACCAGTCGCTTACCGGCGGGCGCCGAAGCCTGGATTTCGGTTTGCATACCGCCTGCAGACAATAGCAGGGCGCCGACATAATCATTCGGGTGTTTGGCCAGCAGGTGAGCGCTGTGAAGGGCACCCTGGGAAAAGCCCATCAATGCCACTTTCTGCCTGTTGACAGGGCTGTTCTTTGCCGCCTTGGCTAAAGCCTGCTGCACTGCCTGGTGACTGGATTCGGTTTCGGTTCTGGCCCAGCGGAAGCTGTGCTCATTGAGCTTTTCCGTGCCGTTGATGCCGATAAATATTGCCCGTTCAGTTGTCAGCAGTTTGGCCATATGGGCACTGTTACTGCCTTCGGTGCCATAGCCGGATAACCAGACCAGCACGGGCCAGCCATCTTTGGGGGCAGGCCCCTTGGGTTGGTAGATATAAGCCTTACCCGTATCCTTGGCGTGCTGAAGATAACGGCTCTGACTGTTTTTAAGTACAGTGCGGTACTCATCCGTGTCTCTGATGGCGTTAAGTTCGTCGTCTTCCTCGAGCATGATATATTGCCACAGGCCACGGTTGTCGGCTTGCAACAGCATTTCGATGGCTTGCTCTTTAAGTTCCAGCATTGCCAGAGTACCGGCGGCTTGATAGGGCGCCCAGATATTACTGCTATCGCGCTCAGTAGCCATCAGGTAATAGGCGAGGGCGCCGGCGTAGTTGTTGTAGCGGCTTTTTTCATTATCCCCCTGGGCGATAAAGTCTTCCGCATTGGCCTGACTCAGATACAGGTTGGCTATCGGGCTCATCGCCTGCCAGCGGATCTCTGCCTCCGTTTTTTCTTCATCTGCCAGCGCCAGTTGGCTTAGGCAGAGCAGTCCCAGTCCGGCTCCCCATTTCAACAGGTGGTAGCGCTTAGTGTGTTTGGTTTCCATCCCCAGTCCTTTGTCTTGTGGCGGCGATTCGCATTGCACTTTTTCGAGTGCTTTTTTAGTCAGCGCGCATACTAGCAGATTAGCTTTAGTGGGGGGATAGCCAATTTCTTACAATTGTGTCAGTAGTTTGCGATGATTATTGCTTTGGCTGGATAAGCGAGCGCCCGGGTAAAACCGGGCGCGGGAAGATACAAGCAACGGCAAGTTAACGCTATTGTGCCGGTTTGCTCTGGGTGGCTTTTGCAGGAGTTTGGCCATCCGTACTGAGCGGCACCTGTTCTTCAATCAGCTCTCTCAAAGTGGGATAGAACTTGAGTACACCTTCGATAGGCTGAACCTTGGCCTTGGCCAGGGTCCGGATCGGCTGGAACTGCAGATCGGCAACCAGCAGACGGGTATCGTTACTTTGGCATTTGCGTATCAATTTATTCAACGCCGCCATGCCACCGGCATCGAGAATCGACACCCCATCCATATAGAGCACGATTGTTTGTTTATTCTGGGTCATTTGCGCGATTTCAGCAAAGATGCGCTCTGCCGCGGCAAAAAACAGCGGGCCGTTGATCTTCAGTACTACCCAATCGTCCGGTAACGGCCGGTCAATATAACGTTTATTGTGGCTGATATCGTAGAGCCGAGTCATCTCGGCGATCTCTTTCATAAACAGCAGGGCTGCCAGCATGATCCCGAAGGAGATGGCGATCACCATGTCGAACGCTACCGTCAGGAAAAAGCAGCTTAAGAACACCCAGATATCGCTGCGCGGCGCGGTTTTCAGCAGTTGCCAGGCTTTGGGAGCTTCGCTCATGTTCCAGGCCACTACCAGCAGCAAGGCCGCCATGGCAGCCATTGGCAGGAAGGAAAGTAAGCCTGCCAGCGCCACCAGCCCCAGGAGTACCACCAGGGAGTGGATAATTGCCGATATCGGGCTGAAAGCACCGGCCTTGACGTTGGCCGCGCTGCGGGCGATTGCGGCTGTGGCTGTGATACCGCCAAAGAAAGGGGCCACTATATTACCTATCCCCTGGCCAAGCAGCTCACTGTTGGCGCTGTGACGCTTACCTGTCATGCCATCGAGCACGACGGCGCACAGCAGGGATTCGATGGCGCCCAACATGGCGATGGCAAAGGCAGCCGGAGCCAGCGCTTTTACCATCTGCCAGGAAAGCCCCAGAGGTTCCCCATCCGGCCCAGGTTGCAGCCAAGGCCACTCAAAGCTTGGCAGGAAGGGCGGAATGCCATTGCCTTGGCTACCATCGGGCAGTAGATAATGGAAGCGGCTGCCTATGGTTTCGACCTCTTGCCCAAAACTGCCAAGCAGCAGTGCAAGTAGACTGCCGACTATGATAGCCGGTAGATGCGCCGGCACAGGCAACTTCAGTTTTGGCCATAACAACATTACAGCCAGAGTGACCAATGCCACCACTAAGCTGGGAAAATCGGTTTGTGGCAGCGCCAGCGCCAGTACCTGCAGCTTTTCACCGAACTGCTCCGGCATGCTGTCTATGGGGAGGCCGAAGAAGTCTTTCAGCTGCAGAACGGCAATGACCACGCCTATCCCGGCGGTAAAGCCCAGCGTTACCGATTGGGGAATATATTGGATAAGGCGACCAAGGCGCAGCAGCGCCATGGCTATCAGAATCCCCCCTGACATCATCCCCGCCATTAGCAGACCGGCGAGACCAAACTCCTGGGCTATGGGATAAAGCAGCACCACAAAGGCGGCGGTTGGGCCAGAGATGGAATAGCGTGAGCCGCCGGTAAGGGCGATGATAAAGCCGCCTATGATAGCGGTATAGAGACCATATTGAGGGGCAACACCACTGGCGATAGCCAATGCCATGGCCAATGGAATGGCGATGATCCCCACTGTGACCCCGGCCATCAGATCTTGGCCAAAGTGCTTACCACTATAGCCTTCCTTGGCGATGACTTCACGCAGGGCATGGCCCAGGCGCAAAGAAAAGAGTTGGGTTCTGAAATTGCTTATGTGAGGCACGTCGACAGGGCTCCAGAAAATCGAACACGGCTTGTGGCCGGAAAAAAAGAGCCGTTATTTTAGGCTTCTGCAAACCCATCTTGTGTGATGTATGGCTCAAAAGCTAAATTTTAAGCTTTTTTTTGGGTTGAAAGTGTGTTTGGTCGGAGATGGTTATGCTTCTCAGGTTTGCCCATCTTTTTTCTCTGCCTTGGTCGCTTGGTGTTTCTCAGCCATCATCCAACAGCGCTTTGGCTTATTGGCAAGATTTATTGTGGGTTCAATAACCCTTTTGCTTCTGCTGTCCGTTTGCAATAACAACAGCCAAATAAGGAGAAATGTTATGAAGGCGACAATGTTAGCAGGCACGTGCAAGGTGAGTACCAAAGGGAAGATGGGGATAAATCAAAGCGCGGCCATTGCCGGGCGCCGCTATCATCTTAACCTGTTGGCCATCTTAGTTGGCAGTTTGGGGTTGGTCGCTTGCCAGCCACAGCAGCCCCATGAGCCACCCAAGGTCGCCAATCAAGCGAGCGAAGCTCAATTCCCTGAGGTTGAAACAGAGGTACTGCCTAGCAAAGACCCCGGGCAGGATATGGCGAACGCTGTCACCCAAGCGCAAGCCCAGAAATTAGCCGTCAGCGCCGCCGCATCGCCGCGGACTTTGTATCAGCCCAATGTCCAGCCAAGAAGCTTGAGCGTGCCCTCTGAATTGACTCTGGCGGATGTGAATTATCCCAGCGCCACAGTGCTTGCCAATGGCTCGGAGGTGTATATCGCCAACGGCATCATGGTGGCGGGCGAGACGCCGCTATCGACCTTTTCCGTTGACGTGGACAGCGGCAGTTACAGCCTGATGCGGCGCAGTATCAACCTGGGAGCATTGCCCCCCAAGGGTACAGTGAGAGTCGAGGAGTTGATTAACTATTTCGACTACAACTACCCACAGCCGGACAAAGGCGAGCCTTTCTCCATCAGTACTGAGCTGGCGCCGTCGCCTTACAATGAAGGCAAGATGCTGCTGCGTATCGGGCTTAAGGGCTATGAAGTGCCGGCCAGTCAGATAGGTGCCGCCAACCTGGTGTTCTTGCTGGATGTTTCCGGCTCCATGTCATCGCAGGACAAGTTGCCGCTGCTGAAATCGGCCATCAAAATGCTCAGCGACACGCTCACCTCACAGGACAAGGTGTCGATAGTCGTCTACGCCGGTGAGGCCGGCGTAGTACTGGACGGTATCAATGGCGCCGATAGCGAGAGCTTAGACGCCGCTTTGGCTGAGCTTAAGGCCGCCGGTGGCACCAACGGCGGTGAAGGCATCCAAACAGCTTACCGTTTGGCCCGCAAGCACTTTATCAGTGGCGGGGTAAATCGGGTTCTGCTGGCCACCGACGGCGACTTCAATGTAGGCCTGACCAGCAGGCAGGAGCTGCTGGCGCTGGTTGAACAACAAAAGCAGCAGGGGATAGGCCTGACAACTCTGGGGTTTGGCCTAGGCAACTACCGCGACAGCATGTTGGAGCAGTTGGCGGATAAGGGTAATGGCCAATACGCTTATATCGATACCCTCAACGAGGCTCGTAAAATCCTGGTGGAGCAGCGTAGCGGCACCCTGCTGACCATAGCGTCGGATGTCAAAGTGCAGCTTGAGTTCAACCCGGCGCTGGTGGCCGAGTACCGCCTCATCGGCTATGAGAACCGCGCCCTCAAGCGGGAGGATTTCAACAACGATAAGGTCGACGCCGCCGAAATGGGCGCAGGGCATGTGGTGACGGCCCTGTATGAGCTCAGCCTTACGGATTCAAATAATCTGGCCAACGATGCATTGCGCTATGGTCGCGACCCTGTCAGTGGCAAGGAAAAATATAGCCGTGAAGAGCTTGGTTATCTGAAACTGCGAGCTAAACCACCCTTGAGTGACAGCAGCAAAGACAGCAAGAGTCGGCTTTATACTCACGCCATTCGCCTGGACTCGGCCCAAAAGTCGCTTGCGCTCGCCAGTGATGATCTGCGTTTTGCCGCGGCGGTAGCCGGGCTTGGGCAACTGCTTAACGGCTCAGTGTATCTGCACGACTTTGACTGGCGCCAGGTCGCCGAGCTTGCCGATTCGGCCAAGGGCGAAGACCCATACGGTTATCGACATGAGTTTGTCAGCCTGGCTCGCAGCGCCGCACTGTTGGCCGAGCAAGGCGCGCTTAAACCCGGACGCAAAACCGTGGCAGATAAACTCAGCGCCGAACCTATGTCCGAACCCATGCTTGAACTTATGCCGGCCGCCGGATTTAAGCCGCTGGAATAGGGGGCATAGGCAAAACTGAGACCCAGAGTCACGCCATTGGGGTTTACAGTCCAATGGCGTGGGGGCAAACTCTCATCCCAATAGCCAATTAAGCCGCCGGTCAGGAGAGAGAATTTGGAACTGCAAAGGCAAACGGGAATGCCAAGTGGAGAGGATGAGACCTGGATGCTGGCTTATGCCGCCGGAGATGCCCAGGCCTTTGAGCGCCTCTATCTTAAACACAAGGGCGGACTCTACCGGTATTTTGTCCGCCAGTTAAGCGATATGACCTTGGCTGAAGACTTGTATCAGGAAACCTGGAGCCGGGTGATCAAGGCGGCGCAGAGCTATCAAGCCAGTGCCAAGTTTACCACCTGGTTGTACCGGATAGCCCACAACCTGCTGATTGACCATGTGCGGGCGGTTAAACCGGTCGACAGTCTCAGCATAGATGAGGACGAGCCGGATGCGCAGGCCAATCTGGTGGGCCCACAAACCGCCGAGCCGGATAGCGAGTTGCTGCGAAGTCGTCAGGTCGCCTGGCTCAAGGAGTGCATCGGTCTCTTGCCCCAGGTGCAGAAGGAAGCCTTCTTGCTGAATCAGGAGTCCGGGCTGACGGCGCAACTGATCAGCGAAGTGGCCGGGGCGACGCTGGAGGCCACCAAGAGCCGGATACGTTATGCCTATCAGAGCCTGCGTGACTGTTTGGGGCGCAAGACCCAGGAGAGCATTGAATGACAGAGAACAAACGCGATGATGCTGCCACGCCAGAGTCGCAGATAGATGCGCTCTATCGTGAAGGTGCTGTCGAGCAGCCGCCCCAGACCTTGGATCAGCAAATTCTGCAGCAGGCGAGGAACAACTGCCGCCAAGCGCCAGAGGTGATCCGTCCGGCGCCCGGTTTCTGGCAAAAGCACAGATATGGCCTATCTGCCGCGGCTTCTGTGATGCTGGTGGCAGGACTGTTTATTCTGAATCCCGAACTGCGAAATTCATCGGCGCCGCAGCTTAGTGCCCCGGCCAGTCTGGAAATGAGCCCGCAGGCAGATAGCGCTGAAGATGCGGCGCAGCCCGCCAGGCTGCAACCTATGGCGGCGCCGCAGCCAATGGCTGCTAAGCGAACAGCACCTCAGGAACAAGCTGTTCAGCAACAGGATATGCCTCCTCAAGAAAGTGCTGCAAAGAATCGCGCCGTGGCAGAGGATACTGTGCAGCAAAGAGCGAGAATGGCCCCCAGGCAGCAACAAGCTCTGGCCGCGTTGCCAAGGGATATCGACGGCCGTTTGGATCGGCTGACAAGTGCCATCGAAGTCGGTGAACTTGAGCAGGCGGCAGTGCTGGTACGAGGCATAGCCGCAGATTATCAACTGACGCTGCCGGATACCTTGGCCAAGGCCTTGAATCCAAATGAATCGGCCCAGGTGGAAGAAGCGGCACTGCAGCAACTGAAGCAGCAGTCCTTTATCCATCAGGATACGGCGCCCGAGAATGCGCAAGTGCTTAACCGGGAGCAGAGCGAGCGCTGGCAAGCCTTGCTTGAGCGTCTCAAGCAGAGTCTCGAAGTCAAAGAGAATCACTGAGACTAAGGACTGAGCTTAACTTAAAAAGAGTTATCGGGAAGCCCGTCAGTTTCAATCCATCACGGGGCAGGGAGCCTGCCCTCATTTTAATAACAGGAGTTTTTATGTTGACCGCCGATGATGTTATCCAGGCACTCGAGCTTGAGCCCCATGTTGAGGGCGGGTATTTCGGTCGTTCATTCGTCTCGGACAGCCGGTTTGATGACAGCCGTAACCTGTGGACCAGCATCTACTTTATGCTCAAGACGGGTGAAAAGTCCCACCTGCATCAACTGACGGCCGATGAGATGTGGTACTTCCACAGTGGTGAGTCGCTGACCATCTATATGATCTCCGAGCAGGGTGAGCTGACCGAGGCTCAACTCGGGATGGACTTGGCCAAAGGTGAGCGGCCACAGGTCTTGGTGCCCAAAGGCACTATCTTTGGTTCGGCAATGAATAACCCGGGCTATTCGCTGGTAGGTTGTATGGTGGCACCTGGCTTTACCTTCGATGACTTCAAGCTGTTTGGCCGTGATGAACTGCTCGAGCGTTTCCCTCAGCATCAGGCGTTGATAAACCGCCTGACCCGCGACTAGCGAGCTTTACAAGGTTTAAGCTTATTTTGAGCCGTGACTTTTAAACCGCTATTTTTAAACCGCTATTTTTGAACCGTCAAATCCCCGGGGGGCAGGTGCTAACCTGCTCCCGGTCTTTTAGCCCAAGTTAGTGGATAATTCTCAGTCTTAATACCGCCCAGGTGGTGCAGATATTGGCCTAAGATAGGGGATAAGCACCGAAACTGAGTTTTATTTCAGGGATTATTCACCGGCCCTTGCGCTATCTTCCTCGGGAAAGACAGCGCAATGGAACCAGGGAGTAACAGCAGGCAACCCAGGCTGTATGCCAGCAGATCCAGCCAATCGAAGTGGCTGCCGATAACGATTCGTGCCAGGCGAATATGGCCCAGCCCCAGCTTATCCACCAAGCCAAAGGCCTGGCCAAACTCTATGGCGAAGGCAAATGCCAACACCAAGGGAAGCAGCAACCGACTTGCCCAGGGGCTCACGGTTTTAAGGGCGCAAAACACCAATATGACTACCAGCAGATCGCCGATAAACCCGCGGATGAAGCCGGGCGGGGCGTAGCGGGCTATCAATACTTCAATACCGAATAATAAAACAGTGGCCAAGGCAAAATGCCAGCGCTTCAAGCCATCGAACCAGGGCACAGGTTTCATTGGGGCTCTCCCGTCAGCAAGTCGGCGTTTTGCTCGGCAAAAAGGTGCATCTGTTCCAGCAGCGGCAACAGTGCCATTCCAAGCGGACTGAGACGATAGTCGACTCTGGGTGGCACTTCAGGGTAGAGAGTACGGGTGAGTACGCCGTCTTGCTCCAATTCCTTTAGCTGAGCGGTCAGCACTTTTTGACTGACACCGGGCAGATGTCGTTTTAGGTAGCTGAAGCGCTGTGGTTGCTGTTGCAGCAGGAACAGAATGGCGGGTTTCCACTTGCCGCAGATCAGCCGCAGAACCTGATAGGCCGGGCAGAGAGGGGCTTGCTGATTGAGTGTCATAAGGCTGGGCGCAAGTTACTTTAGGGTAACTATGCCACTAATTTGTGCCTCCTTGTAGCGAACGCGCAGCAGTTTTATGATTTTATCAGGAAGGTTCTCACGGCGCTCTCTTGAAAGAGAGCGGCTAAAACAGTGACAGGCGTTCAAGGCCTGTCACTTGTTTGTATCTTCCCTGACATTTATCCGCAAACCAAGGGGAGGGTTGAATGACCACTCTATTGCAAATCGATTTTGAATTTCCCGCCGAAATGATGGGCGATGCCCTGACTGAGCAAGCCAAGCCTCTGGCCGAGTCCATTACCCGGGAGCCGGGTTTCATTGCCAAAATCTGGACTGAAAACCCACGCAGCGGCGAGGCCGGTGGCATCTATCTGTTTGAAGATGAAGCCAGCGCCGAAGCTTACGCCTGCATGCACTCACAACGAGTGGCGGCCATGGGCGCCCACAACATACGCATCAGGCTGTTCGATGTGAATGAATCCTTGAGCAAAATAACCCACGGCTGGCCGCTATCAGTTTGATTTTTCAGTATGCCTGCCGACACATTTGCTAAAACTTCTGTCGTCGGCAACAGCTGAATCCCGCTGCTTTCTCTGTTAACTTGTTGGGCTCGTAAAACCGTACCAACAGACTAATAACAGAGATAGAGGCATTCATGAAACTTCGTCACTCCGTGGCCTGCTGTATGCTGGCATTGGGAACTTTGGGCAGTGCAGCCGCCTACGCCGCAGAAGCGGGCCAGGGCTATTACCGTTCGCCCGCGATTCATGACAACACCCTGGTGTTTACTGCCGAAGGGGATATCTGGACTCAGAAGCTCGGGCAGGACAAGGCCGCCCGTTTGACCAGCCTGCCGGCCGAAGAGTTGAATGCCAAGATCTCTGCCGATGGAAAATCGCTGGCGTTTACCGCCAACTATGACGGTGCCCAGGAAGTCTATGTGATCCCCATGAGCGGCGGGATAGCCAAGCGCGTCAGCTTCGAAAACAGCCAGGTACGGCTGCAGGGCTGGACCGCAAATGGCGAAATTCTCTATGCCACAGACAATGCCCAAGGGCCGGCGAACTACTGGGTGCTGCGTTCGGTAAACCCGGATACCCTGACAACCCGCGATCTGCCGCTGGCCGATGCCATAGAAGGCGTGGTTGACCCACAAGGCGAGTATGTCTACTTCACCCGCTTTGGGCTGCAAACCACAGGGGATAATGCCAAGGTGTACCGCGGCGGCGCCATGGGTGAACTGTGGCGTTATCAACTGGGGCAGGACAAAGAGGCCGTGCGGCTGGGCAAAGAGCATCAGGGCTCGCTGCGTCATCCCATGCTGTGGCAGGGACGGGTCTATTTTGTCTCGGATGCCGATGGCAACGCCAACATCTGGTCTATGGCCAGCGATGGCTCAGATCTTCAACAGTTGACTCAATATCGTGATTTCGAAGTGCGCAGCCCCTATCTGGATGGCGGCCGCATAGTGTTCCAGCTGGGCGCCGATATTCACCTGTGGGACCTGGCTTCCGGGAAGGAGCAGAAGCTGGATCTGCGTCTGGCCTCCGACTTCCCCGAGCGGCGTGAACATTGGGTTAACGATCCGCTCGATTTTGCCACCAGTGCCAGGCTGGCCCCGGCAGGAGACAAGGTGGTCATCACTGCCCGCAGCCATGTGGCGCTGGCGACTACAGATGGTTCCCGTCTGGTAGAGCTGGACTCGGACGGCAAGCATAGAATGCGCAACGCACTGATGAGTCATGACGGCCGTTGGGTCTATGCCATCTCGGATGCTTCCGGTGAGCAAGAGATCTGGCGTTATCCCGCCGATGGCAGCGCTGGCGCCAAGCAGCTGACCCAAGATGGCAACACATTGAGAATGAGCCTGGAGCTGTCGCCCAATGGTCGTTATTTGGCCCATGATGATTATGCCGGTAATTTGTGGCTGCTGGATCTCAAAGACGGCAGTAATAAGAAGATAGTGACCAACAACGAAGGTCTTGGCCCCTATGCCGATATCCGTTGGTCGCCGGATAGCCGCTTCCTGGCTTTGACTCGCTCGGAAGTCGGTGCCCAGCGCAGCCAAGTGATGCTTTACTCACTGGAATCCGCCAAGGGCGAGATGCTGACCAGCGACAAGTACGAGTCTTTTTCGCCCAGCTTCAGCCCGGATGGTCAGTGGCTCTATTTCCTGTCAAACCGTGAGTTCCAGGCCACTCCTTCTTCGCCCTGGGGCGATCGCAACATGGGCCCCGTATTTGACAAGCGTAGCCAAATATTTGCCCTGGCATTGAGTCAGGATGCCCGTTTCCCATTCCAACGTCCCAACGAACTGCAAGGCGTTGCTGCCGGTGATGAAAAGGCCGCTGACGATAAGCTGAAAGTGGATTGGCAAGGCCTGAAGTCGCGGCTGTGGCAAGTCCCCATCGAGGCGGGTAATTACCAGAAACTGCAGGTGTTGGGCCCGGGCCTCTATCTGCTCGATAGCGATATCACAGGCAAACAGTCGGCGCTCAAGCTGGTGAAGTTTGACCCTTTGAGTCCCAAGTTGGAAACATTCGCAGATGATGTGCGCGATTATCAACTCTCGGCCGATCAGAGCAAGGTATTGCTGCGGAAGCAGAGCAATCCCAAAGAGATGGTGATAGTGCCAGTGGGTGACCAACTGCCGGGCGATCTCAGCAATGCCGTGGTGCAAACATCCCAGTGGCAACTCGCCATTCAACCGCGTCAGGAGTGGCAGCAGATCTTTGAAGATGCCTGGCTGATGCACAGAGACTCTTTTTTCGACAACAAGATGCGCGGGGTCGATTGGCAAGCCGCCAAGGCCAAATATCAGCCATTGCTGGACCGGCTCACCGACAGACATGAGCTGAATGATATCTTCACTCAGATGATGGGTGAACTGGATGCGCTGCACTCGCAAGTGCGCGGCGGTGACTTTGCCAAGGATCCCGATATGCCCAAGGCCGCCGAGCTGGGAGCACGTCTGAGTCAGGTGAAAGATGGTGTCAAGGTCAGCCATATCTATCGCACCGACCCTGAACTGCCGATGCAGGCCTCACCGCTGGCGCGCCCCGGGGTCGATGTCCGTGATGGCGACATCATCACCCATATCAATGGCCGGAAATTGGCTACCCTGGCGCAGCTCACCTCTATGCTGCGTAATCAGGCCGACAAACAGGTGCTTTTGGGACTCAAGCGCGGCAGCAAACAGCACAAGGTAATAGTGCAGGCGATCAGCAACCGTGACAACGCCAAACTCAGGTATCTCGATTGGGTCAATGCCAATGCCGATAAGGTGGCCAAGGCCAGCGACGGCAAGATAGGTTATCTGCATCTGTATGCCATGGGCAGTGGTGATATTGAGAGCTTTGCCCGCGAGTTTTACGCCAACTACGACAAGGATGGTCTGGTTATCGATGTGCGCCGCAATCGTGGCGGTAATATCGACAGCTGGATTATCGAAAAGTTGCTGCGTAAGGCCTGGGCCTTCTGGCAACCTACAACAGGCGCGCCTTATGTCAACATGCAGCAGACGTTCCGCGGCCACCTGGTGGTGCTGACAGATCAGTTGACCTACTCCGATGGTGAAACTTTCTCCGCCGGCATAAAGGCACTGGGATTGGCGCCCTTGGTGGGTAAACAGACGGCGGGCGCCGGGGTGTGGCTTTCGGGCCGCAACAGCCTCACCGACCGGGGCATGGCGCGGGTTGCTGAATATCCTCAGTATGCTATCGATGGCCGCTGGGTGCTTGAAGGCCGCGGTGTCAGCCCGGATATCGAGGTCGACAATCTGCCTCTGGCAACCTTCAAAGGCAAAGATGCTCAGCTTGAGCGGGCTATCAGTTATCTCAAGGATGAACTGGTTCGCGAGCCGATACCGGCATTGAATGCTCGCCCCATGCCCCCCAAGGGCGAAGCGGACGATATTAAGTAAGCATGCAGCGATAAAAAACAGGGGATGCATTTGGCATCCCCTGTTCAGGTGTTAGGGTGTTATCGGCCAAGTGGTTCCCAGGCCGGTGACACCCGTTTTTATTGCTCAGAAATTGATTTCCACTTCGGTATCTGCCGCCAGTGAGTTGGCGATAAAGCAGTTGGCATGTGCCTTTTCGTGGATCTTTTCCAGTGTTTCCCTATCTATCTCAGTGCCTTCGGCAAAAGTGACTTCAGGGTTGAGGCTCATACGGGTCACGGCAATTTTGCCAGACTCCTTCTTGCCGATTTCTGCGGTGGCGTTATCCCGGTAGCTCTCGACCGGTAAGCGCTTCAAGTGAGCTATGGTCAGGAAGGTCAGCATATGGCAGGACGACAATGCCGCCAGCAGACTCTCTTCCGGGTTGACCTTGGCCTCATTGCCTTTGTATTCGGGGGCTGCTGACGCCAGCAGCTGTTGGCCAGTACCAAAGTCTATTTGATGATCTCGATTGAACTCTCCCTCGGGCGCCGGGCTGGTTTGCCAGGATACGGTCAGATGAAAACTCAATTGGATGCTCCTTGAGACGGTTTGCAAAGTAGCGGCCACTATAGCCTATTTGCCAAACCCTTGTCTGCCACAGGTCATCACGATTCCATTTGGCTTATTTGTTTTGGGTGTTTTCAATAATTTTGTTGTTTTATTTGGTTGATTTAATTTGTTATTTTTAATTTTTTACTTCTAATTCTTTAGTCTGATCTCTTTGGTCATTCCACCTACTTTAGTCTTGCATCTGAAGTCTTGCAGCGCTATAACAACATAGTGTGTAAACGCTTTGTTTAAATTGTTAATAAAAATAATATTTCGAGATGAATCGAAATGCAGACCAAAAACAAATTGCAGGAGAACATTATGCAGGCATTTTACAAGCCCCTCGCAGCAGCGGTGACTTTGGCGCTGTGCGTCGGTGCACAGGCTGCAGATAACGAACGCTACATAGTTAAGTTCAAGGAGGGGAAAGGCCCCAGCACTATGGCGCAGATGAAGGCCATGGGTGCTAAAATGGAGCTGGATCTGTCGGTCCACAACGCCGCCGCTTTTTCTATCCCGGCTCAGGCTCTCAAGGGCCTTGCCAACAATCCCAATGTGGAATATGTCGAAGCGGATGTGAAGCGTTTCCCGCTTTCACAGATAGTCCCTTACGGTATTCCCATGGTGCAGGCCGACCAACTCAGTGACGCCCAGACCGGCAATATGAAGGTCTGTATCATAGATTCGGGTTACCAGTTGGCTCATGAAGACCTATCGGGCAACAATGTTGATGGCACCAATGATCCGGGTACCGGCAACTGGTACACAGATGAAAATCATCATGGTACCCATGTGGCCGGGACTATTGCCGCGCTCAACAATGGGGTTGGTGTGGTAGGCGTAAACCCCAACGGCAATCTTAACTTGCACATTATCAAGGTATTCAATGCCGATGGTTGGGGCTATTCATCCAGCCTGGTTGCCGCACTGGACAAGTGTGAACAGGCCGGCGCCAAGGTAATCAACATGAGTCTGGGTGGCAGCATGAAGAGCCGCACCGAGGACAGCGCCTTTGCTGCCGCCGACAGCCGCGGCATTCTGAGTATTGCTGCAGCCGGTAACGACGGTAATACCCGTCACTCTTATCCGGCATCTTATAACTCTGTGGTGTCGGTTGCCGCAGTGGATGCCAACAAGCAGCATGCGGATTTCTCACAGCGTACCAGTCAGGTTGAGCTCTCCGGCCCAGGTGTCGGCGTGCTTTCCTCCGTGCCTATGGGCACTGCGTTGGTGGCTGCGGCCTCAGTGGCCGGCAATGGTTACGAAGCCATAGGTATGGAAGGCTCACCCACCGGCAGCGCTGCCGGTACTCTGGCTGACTGCGGCACAGGTGAGAGCCAGTGTGATGCCGCTGGCAAGGTGTGCTTAATTCAACGTGGTAATATCGCTTTCTCCGATAAAGTGCTCGCCTGTGAAAACGGTGGTGGTGTTGCGGCCATTATCTACAACAATGAGCCGGGTGCCTTGAACGGGACTCTGGGTGAGGTGGTTACCGCCATTCCGTCTGTGGGTGTGAGTGATATCGATGGTGCGGCCATGTTGGCGGCCGTGGGCAGCAATGCCAGCGTTGATATCGGCGCGGGTAACTATGCATACTTCGACGGCACTTCGATGGCGACACCTCATGTGGCCGGGGTTGCGGCCTTGGTGTGGAGTCATTTCCCTCAGTGCAGCAACAGTGACATTCGTGCGGCATTGCGTGCCACCGCCGAAGATCTTGGCGCTGCCGGCCGTGATGATGAGACAGGTTATGGTCTGGTACAGGCCAAGGATGCTGTGGATTATCTGACCGCCAATGGTTGCTCCGGCAGTGGCACCGGCGGTGGCGGTGACACAGGTGGATGTAAGGGTAAAGGCTGTAAAAACCCGAAAAATCCTCGCTGATTGCTGGATCTCTTTTGAGATACACACTAAAAAGCGCTGCAGTTGCAGCGCTTTTTCATGGCGAGTTTGAGGCAGAGTTGGTTAGATAAACCAACCCGCTATCAGGATGACAGGTGCCAATATTAACGTTTTTGGTAGGCTACGGCTGGCATAGCTGAGCTGTAAAACCACAGGCAGGGCGGCCAGCGTCATCAGACCGAAAAACAGTATGCTACCGTAACCCCAATCATATTTTGTGACACACAGTATCAGGCTCATCAGTAGCGTCAGCCAACCACTGACATACAATAGCTGGCTTTCCAATGTTTTTGGCGCGCGCCCCATGGCCTCACGGAAATGACCGAACATGGACATGGCCAGCAGGCCAAAGGCGAGATAAGTCAACGCAATAAGTGCAATCATCATCCGCGCACCGCCTGAAGTTTTTGGGCCTTGGCCGTTTGTTTCATTGGCAGTCTCCCCAAACGCTTGAAGGCAAATAAGCCAAGGGCAGCGAAGGCCAGCGCCAGCAGATCAAATCCTGCCAATTGCCATTGACCGGCCGCGAAGTTGCTCAGCAGGTTGGCTGGCGAGGTCAGGGCGTTCAGCAGCGGCAAGAACGCCAGTGCGGCTGTCAGCGCCGCCAGTTGAGCGCGCCACATGGCTTTGTCTCGGCGCCAGATAGCCAGCAGGCCACTGATCACCAGCAGAATAAAGAAACTGTGAACCTCCCATTGACTGCGGCCAGGCAAAGAGGCCGGCAGCAGGCGATTGGCATAGAAAAAGGCCACTGTGCCCAGGGGCAGACCGAGGATAAACATCAGGTTCAGCGTTTCCACCAGGCGCAGACCCAGGCTGGGCTTGGCGCCCTGACTGATGGCTTTTTGTTGTTTCTGGCGAATCTTAACCGCCCACATCAAGGTGCCGCTGGCTATCATCACGCAGCCGCTCAGCCCCAGAAGGAAGAAGAGCCCCCTCAGTACGGGGCCGGAGAAACGGGCGGTGTGCAAGGACATCATGGCGTCGTGAGTTGCCTTGGCGGCGCTGATGTCGTTGTCCGCGCTGTAGAGAAGCTCGCCATCAGTACCGCTGAACACCATAAACAGCTCCCGCTCTGTGACCTGCTCGCCTGTGTTGAAAGTGACCACTACCCGGCTGTTGGCATCATCCGGGTTGATCACTGACACCGACTTGAGCGGCAGTTCGGCAAAGGTTTGCTGCACCTTGGGCAGGAAGCTTGCCAGTGGCAATTGAGGCGCGGCTTCATTGGCGGCAGCTATGCGGGTAAAGCTGCTGCCGGGACGGGCTTCATTGATAAATTCCCGGCGGTCACTGTCATAGTTGACCAATATGCCCCAGGGCATATAGATGATCATCAGGGTGATAAGCCCGGTATAAGTGATCATCAAATGGAATGGCAGTGCCAGTACCGAACTGACATTATGGGCATCGAGCCAGGAACGACTGCCCTTGCCGGGGCGGAAGCTGAAGAAGTCCTTGAAGATGCGTTTATGGATCACTATTCCTGAGATAATCGCCAGCAGCATAAACATGGTGCAGAAACCGACAATCCAGCGCGCCGTGATGGCCGAGATATAGTGCAGATCGAAATGCAGGCGATAAAAGAAGTTGCCGCCGCGGCTCTCCCGCACTTCAGTCACATAGCCGCTGTTATCGGCCTTGACTGCATGTTCACTGAAGGCGCCGCGGCGCTGTCCCGGCTCCGGCGGCTGTTGCCAGCCATAACTCAACATGGGATGACGCTCAGTGGGGAATTCAATCAGCCAGCGCTGGGCGTTGACCGCATTTTGCCTGAGATAATCCTCGCCCTGACTCAGTTGCTCAGTAAGGCGGGTGGTATCGTAGGATTGGAACACCTCTTTGTGTAGCTCAGGCTGATTCCACAGGCTGATTTCATGGCGATAGTAGCTCAGGGTTCCGGCAAAAAACACCAATAACAGTACCCAACAAACCAGCAGGCCTACCCAGGTGTGTAGCCAGGTCATAGTTCGAAAAAAACTGTCTTTCATCTCAAGCCCCCAGCAGTTTCAGCACGCCAAACAAGGCGGCCGCCAGCAGCAGGAGTTCCTGCCAGGCCCGCAAACTGCGTTTGATGCAAAATACCCTGATAACCACCAGGGCGTAGATCAAAAAAGACAGCATCATGGCGCACACTGTACTGTCGATACGGCTCATCGGCAGACTCACAGCCAACAGGGCACAGGCCAAAGACGCAATAAGATAACCGCCAATAATAGATGCCAGCGCCCGGCTGATAATGGTCAGGGCTTGGGGATGGCGCCTGGGAAACTGTAATAGAGATAAAGATTTCATGATTGCTGCGGATAGTGCATTGGTCATCAAGGGAAACAGATGCGCTGATTCTATCTTAATAATGCTTAATGATAAACATTAGCATTCGTGTTTTACTTGTAAATGATGCCTGTATCAAGTTGGCCAGGGTTTGATAATGAAGGGGCTGAAAATATTGAACTGAATTAAATCGGGCCAATAACAGGCGATAAAAACAGCACTAAACAGGGAGTATGATGAACTCTGGATTAATTTTGACCATACAAGAGCAGAATAAGGCACTTATCGAGCTTTATTTGAACATTGCCCCTTGTGTTTTACGCTGAAAGCCCCAAGCTCTATAAGTGAATCAGCAGAAAAAAGGAAAACCTATGAAAATTCAGCTTTCAGGTCATCATGTTGAAGTTACAGCAGCAGTACGTAGCCATATCGAAGAGAAGTTTTCCAAAATCGCCAAGCATTTTCCCAGCCTGATTGGCTTGGACATCATTATTGCCAAAGAGCATGGCGTACATCAGGTTGATATTCGAACCAATTACGAGGGGGTGGCGGTCGCGGCCTCCGGCAAGAACGAAGTCATGTATCCGGCTATCGCCGAGGCAGGCAAAAAACTGGAAGCGGCGCTCAAGCACAGAAAGGGACAACTCAAGGCCGATCTTCATGAAAAGCCCGAGGTGACCACCCCGGAAATAGCCCACGAGATCATCCAGGAAATGGAACTGCGTTAATTCAAGGACTTAACTTTGATGCAGAAATGAAAAAGGGACCATCTGGTCCCTTTTTCATATTCTAAATCTTTGAGATTATTCGATGATCTCGGCGTTGTGATAGACATTTTGCACGTCATCACAGTCTTCCAGCGCGGCAATAAACTTGTCGAACAGGGCGACATCTTCACCGGACACTTCCACCATGTTCTGTGGTACGAAAGTGATCTCTTCCATCTCAAAGTTGACCTCGGGGAAGGCTTCCAGCAATGCCGTCTTGGCCTTGTAGAATTCGGTGTTGGGGGCGTAGACACTGATCATGCCGTTTTCCAACTCGACATCGGCAACATCGACATCGGCCATCATCAGGGCTTCGAGCACCACTTCATCGTCTTCACCGGGGAAGACAAATACTGCCTGGTGATCGAACATGTGGGCCACAGTGCCTGGGCCACCCAGCTTGGCATCATTCTTCACAAAGGCCTGACGAACCTCGGTGAAGGTGCGCTTGCCGTTGTCGGTCAGACAGTCGACAATCACCATGCAGTTACCCGGGCCGAAACCTTCATAACGGGCAGTATCATAGTCTTCACCGCCACCACCTTTGGCCTTGTCGATGGCCCGGTCAATAACGTGTGCCGGTACCTGATCTTTCTTGGCGCGCTCAATCAGGCGCCGCAGTGCCAGGTTACCGTCGGGATCGACACCGCCACCCTTGGCACACACGTAGATCTCTTTCCCGTAACGGGAGTAGACCTTGGTCTTCTGTGCAGCCGTTTTGGCCATGGATTCCTTGCGGTTTTGATATGCTCTGCCCATCTTTGCAATGTCTCATCAATGCGTTGAAAAAGAGTGGCAGATTCTAGCAGCTTTCCCGCACTAAATGCACCTGTCGGCCCATCGGGCTGCCGGCAGTGTGAAGCCACGCCTGATCATGCTTACCGTCTCCGGCCGTAGAAGCTCATTACCTCGCTATAGACTTATGTCCAATTCGGCAGAGCGCCGTGCTTTGGGTTATGCTGAAAACTCAAGGATCCCTTATTTGGTACAAACCAACAATAAGGATAGGAAGGGAGGCTGCATGTCTGAGAAAAACCGTATTTTGCCTATGCTGGCGGGGTTGCTGCTCGGCGCGCTGGCGCTGGGTTGCGCTCAGCTGGCTTTAAGTGCTGACAATCTATTACTTTCACTGCTTGGATGGTGTCTTGCGCTTATTGGCCCTGTATTGGCGCTGCGCTGGGCTTCCCGCCCTGTGGTCCAAAGCGCCAAGCAAGCATCCAGTGAGGGCGCAAGTGATGACAAGGCGGCGCAGCAACTGGGCCGGGATGCCAGTCGTATTGCTATCGGCGCTGCCGAAGTGTCCCACTTTGTTGACCAGCTCAAGCTCACTCTGGACTCCAGCGGCCAGCAAGCCGGGCAAATTGCCGTGGCGGCTAATCAGCTGAGTCATACTACCGTGGCTTTGAGTGAACATGCCGAAGTGGTGCTCAATCAGGCACAGGCATCGCGCAGTGTCAGCATGGAAGGGCGTCAGTATGCCGCCAGTGGTTTTCGTGCGGTTGAAGCCTTGAGCCTGGATGTTGACAAGGCCGCCTCCGGCGTGGGACAACTCAAGGCGCAGGCCGATGCCATAGGCAAAATTACCGAAGTGATTGACAGTGTTGCCGCCCAGACCAATCTGTTGGCGCTCAATGCCGCCATTGAAGCCGCCAGGGCCGGAGAGGCGGGCAGGGGCTTTGCCGTGGTGGCCGATGAGGTGCGCAGTTTGGCGGCCAAGACCGCAGAGGCTACCCAGAATATTGCCGCCATGTTGACCCAGATAAGAGAGCTGACCGATGGCACCTCACAGCTAATGAATCAGGTGGTTAGCCAAACGGCCGGCGCCGTGGATGCCATGAATTCACTGGAGCAGAGGTTTGACAGTATCGCTTCGGGTGTCGAGGATTCGGCGCAGGCGCTAGAGCAGATAGAGGCGGCTTTACGTGAATATCGCGGCACTACGGCGGATATTTCCAATGCCATTACCCATATCAGCGAGTCGCTGACAGATACAGGTCATCGCAGCGAGCAGATCTCCCGTCAGGCCTTTGGGCTGTCGCAGACCACAGAGGGAATGTTCCGGGCGCTTTCGCATTGGGATACCGGCAGTTTCGATCAGCTTATTCTCAAAGAAGCGCAGCAGGCCGCCAAGGCTTGCGCCCAGGCGCTGGAGCAAGCCTTGGTGGAAGGCAAGTTTACTGAGCAGCAGCTGTTTTCGCCGCAATATCGGCCGATAGCGGCGACAGAGCCGCCCAAATACAACACCGCCTTTGACGGTTTTACCGACAAGCACTTTCCGGCCTTGCAGGAACCGATACTGGAGCGTCACCGGGAGGTGATTTACGCAGGTGCGGTCGATAAGAAGGGTTACTTTCCTACTCACAATCAGCGTTTTTGCCAGCCGCTGACCGGCGATAGGGAGCGGGATATGCTGCAAAACCGCACCAAGAGATTGTTCAACGACCCCACAGGGATCCGCTGCGGCCAGCACACAGAGCCGGTGCTGCTGCAGACCTATAAGCGTGACACGGGCGAGGTGATGCACGATCTCTCTGTGCCCATTTATGTTAAGGGCAAACACTGGGGTGGCTTTCGGATAGGCTTCAAGGCCCAGTGATGCTGAAGTGCGGAGGCGCCTTGGGCGCTCAAGGCTTGCGGCCGGCTCAGAGACTCAGATGCTCATACAGCTCTGTTGCCAGGGCACTGAGTTCATCGGCGCTCGGATGAGTATGGGCATAAGTGCGCAGGCCATAAATACCCATCATCAGAAACCGGGTCAGCTGCGCCGGATCTTTATCGGCGCCCAGTTCACCTTGCACCTGGGCCTGCTGCAGTATCTGCTGCAACGCCGTTTGCCATTGCTGTAGATGTTGGCTCACTCTCTGTTGTACAGCCAGATCTTGCTCACCCACTTCGCTCAAGGCCTTGACCAAAAGGCAGGCCTGACTGGCATCACAGCTGAGGCACTCGCTGACTATGTTGTCCAGATAACGCCGCAGGCACTCGAGTCGTGAACCCTCGGCCGGGAAAAAGCCCTGCAACTGCTGCTCGCGATCGGCGTGGTACTGATCAATTGCCGCCAGAAACAGCCCGTGCTTATTGTCAAAGGCACAATAGATAGACCCCGGATGCAAGCCGGTTGCCCGGGTCAGATCCTGCATGCTCGTCTTGCTGTAACCCTTGGCCATAAAGGCATTCATGGCGCTGCGCAGCACTTTCTCGCGATCGAATTCGGCGTTTCTCATAAGATGATTTCCCACTGTGATGCGCCGAGTTTACTGCAATTTGAATATTTGTTCAAAAAAGGCTTGAATGATCATTCAACAATCTTTATCTTGAACGAACATTCAAATAGGGGCTCAGCTCCTCAGGCTCTGAATAAGGCGAATGCCAGTGACTGAGCCGTTAACTCGCCAAGGGCAGGAACCATGTACCAGAACTTGTTTGAACAGTATCGTCTCAATGACAGCATCACACTCAATAACCGCTTTTTGATGGCGCCGCTCACCCGTTGTATGGCCGATGCCGATTTGGTGCCGACAGATGCCATGTTGGCTTACTACGCCCGCCGCGCCGAGGCTGGGCTGATCATCAGTGAAGCCACCATCATTCGCCCGGATGGGCAGGGCTATCCCAACACTCCAGGGCTCTTCACTCAGGCTCAGATTGCCGGTTGGCGCCGGGTGACCGATGCCGTGCATGAAAAGGGCGGCAAGATTTTTGCCCAGCTGTGGCACACAGGCAGGGTAGCGCATCCGCACTTCTTTAATGGTGAACATGTGTTGGCACCATCTGCCGTGGGCGTTGAAGGTACAGTGCCGAGAATGCGCGAGCTGAGCTACCAAACTCCAAAGGCGGCCAGCAAGGCCGAGATTGCCGAACTGGTGCGTGATTACGCCAAGGCGGCAGAAAACGCCATTGAGGCCGGTTTCGATGGTGTGGAGATCCACGGTGCCAACGGTTATCTTATCGATCAGTTCCTGCATTACGACAGCAACCGACGTGAAGATGAGTACGGCCAAACGCCTGAAAACATGAGCCGCTTTGCCCTGGAAGTGGTGGATGCCACCATAGCCGCCATAGGTGCAGATCGCACGGCGCTGCGTTTGTCACCCGGGGCATACTTTAATATGAGTGCCGATCCCCGTGACCGTCAGGTGTTTGATTATCTGCTCGCCGAGCTTGGCTGCCGCCGATTGGCCTATCTGCACGAGGGCATGTTTGACGACAGCATGCGCTTCGACTTCCTTGATGGCCGGGTATCGGATTACATGCGCCGTTACTACCAGGGCAATCTGGTGGGTGTGGGTGGTTACAGCCCGGAAACGGCCGCCGAGGCGATTGCTGCCGGGCGTTTTGACCTGATCGCCATAGGCCGCCCCTTTATTGCTAACCCTGACTATATCGCCAAGGTTCGCAGCGGCGAGAGCCTGCAGGATTACTCGGATGAGATGTTGGCCACTCTTGACTGAAGCAGAGCACTCCGGCCAGATTCTCATCCCTAATCCACTTTGCCATGGCGCCATCGAGATGCAGTACCGGCGGCGCCTGGCGTCCTTGTAGAATTGCCCCATATTTGGCGAGTATTTTGGCATACTCGCCGTTTTTTTTGATTGTCTCCAGCCCTTGATTGAACTCGGCTATCAACTTGGCGCCATGGGGATGAAGGCGACTGGTGCTAAGGTGCAGGTTGCGAATATCCAGTGGTGGACCGGTAAAGTCGAAGCTATCTTCCTGTTGCAGACGCCAGAATGTATCTGTGGCGACAATTTCATCCTCCAGAGTCAAATCCAAACGTCCCACTGCCAACATCTTCAGACTGGACTCCAGACTGTTGTTGGGTACGCGAATAAAGTTGCTCGCGGCGCGAAAACCGGTTTGATAGCTGTATCCGCGTACCACACCGATTCTTTTCCCCTTGAGGCTGTCGAGCTCAGTGTATTCAAAGGGATCGCCACGGCGCTTGATGAAACGCTGGCGATTTTGCAGATATGGCTCTGAAAACATTAGTATTTGCTCTCGCTCCGGCGTATGCCAAGTGGCCAGCAACAGATCGGTTTTGGCCTCTTTAACTGACCTCAGTGCCCGTGCCCAGGGTTTTAACTCCACCTGTAAGCGATAACAATGAACCGCCAGGGCGCTCTGAACTATTTCCAGTGCCAAACCGGCTTTGCCATCGGCCTCAATAAAAGGAGGCCAGGGATCATTGGTCAGTGACAGATGCAGCGGTAATGCCGGTTCAGAAGTTAAAGGGGCTGCTGGATTACAGTTGGCGCTGGTCGGCCATGGCTGTAGTAGAAACAACAGAGCAATTACCCAAGTCAGTTTCATATTTAACCTTCATATCAGAGGCTTGTAATCCAAAAGCGGCGAAAGAAAGTTGCAGGTTTCATCAGCATCCCATAAATCCGCATGTAATTGCAAGGTTACTAAATGCTACGAAGTTGTTTGTTTTTGTTTGTTATATCTGTAGTGCAGATTTTCTGCGTAATTGAAAGCAAGAGTCTTAAAGAGGACCTATGACTATAACAAATAATCAACTTGGAACGCGGTTCCGTCAGACGGCGTTGGCCAGTCTGACCGCGCTCTATTTCGGCGGCATGATGAGCGCCAGTGCCCAGGTTCAGATGCAACCTGTGGGGAAAGGCAATTTCTATCAGCCAAGCTTTACCAAAGAACAGGTATTGGCGGCAGACAAGGCTCGCAAGGCGAGTCTTGAAGGTGATATCTATGCCGGTCAGCCGGGAGTGCTTAATCAGGTGTTGCGTCAACGGACGCCGGAACAGATATTTCAGCCGGATCCATCTGTCAGTGGCGTTCAGAGCTATATAGTGCAGCTCAATGAAGAACCTCTGGCAACCTATGACGGCAGTATTTCAGGGCTAGCGGCTACCAAGGCACCGAAAAATCGCTCGCTGATCGCCAAAGGTCGGGTCAGTGTCAATACGACTGATGCCAGGGCTTACAGCCGTTTCCTGGAAAAGCGTCAGGACAGTTTCGTCAATCGCGCCCGTCAGGCCGGTGCCAATCTACAGTTGAAACAGCGCTTCACCATTGCCAGCAATGCTATGGTGGTGGAGATGACTCAGGAAGATGCCAAAATTCTTGCCCGCCAGAGCGGCGTCAAGCGGATAACCCCCAACCGCATTTTCCAACTGCGTACCGACAGAGGGCCTGAGTTTATCGGCGCCAACCGGATCTGGCTTGGCCAGGACCCGAGTACAGGCCTGGCCGCCAAGGGTGAAGGTATGCTGGTCGGGATCATAGATACCGGGGTTAACACAGATCATCCGGCCTTTGCCGAGGATCAAGACTATGTGCGTTTGAATCCGCTTGGCAGCAACAAGTTTACCGGTGATTGTGTCGACAGCCCTGAGCTGTGTAACAACAAACTGGTGGGAGTTCATTCCTATCCCGAGATCACAGATGTTTACGGCGCGCCGGAATTTCAGGCCAACCCTTGGGGGGCGCCTGTCATGGTGCGTCCGGCCAATGGTGAGGACTATAACGGCCATGGCTCCCACACCGCCAGCACAGTAGCAGGTAACCATCTGGACAATACGCCTTTGCAGGCTGCAACAGGTGAGGCCACCAGTGACGGGGTCAATGTACCCTTTAACTTCCCGGCTACCAGCGGTGTCGCGCCGCGGGCGCATATCATCTCTTACCAGGTGTGCTGGCCAGGCAACGGTGGTGATCCCTATGCCGGTTGTCCCGAGTCGGCGATTCTGGCGGCCTTTGAAGATGCCATTGCCGACGGGGTCGATGCGATAAACTTCTCCATCGGTGGCGCAGAATCTCTTCCTTGGGCCGACCCTATGGAGCTGGCGTTTCTGGCAGCCCGTGAGGCGGGAATTTCTGTGGCTGTTGCCGCAGGTAATGCCGGTGCCTATTGGAGCGCGGATCACAGCTCTCCCTGGGTGACGACAGTTGGCGCCACCACCCACGACAGGGTGCTGGAAGCCGGTAACAAGCATATAGACAATTTCGGCGGCAACGAGCGTTATCGCCCGTCCGAGCCTATTGCAGGCAAGAGCTTCTCCGGCAGCATTACCGGTGAGGTGGTATTGGCTGAAAATTATGCCGACCCTGATCCCAGTGATGATTTCAACGCCGCTTCCTGTAACGCTCCTTTCCCTGCCGGAACCTTCCGCGATGACCAGATAGTCATCTGTGAGCGCGGTGACATTCCCAGAGTGGACAAGGCCAAGAATGTGGCGGCCGGCGGCGCCGGTGGTTTTATTCTGCAAAACGTGGACTATCAGGTCGACAATCTGGTGGCCGACAGCTTTGTGATCCCTGGGATCCAGGTAAAGCAGAGCGACAGATACAAGCTGAAAAACTGGGTCAGATACAGTGAGCCAGGCACGGCCATAGCGACTATCTCGGATTTCAGCAACGAGTATCTATTTGATGATGCTCAAGCCAATAACCTGGCGCCTTTCAGCTCAATGGGCCCGAGCCGCACCAACAACACCCTGGTACCGGATCTCACCGCTCCCGGGGTACAGATTTACGCTGCCAACGCCGATGATCAACCCTTTACCGGCGCGCCGGATGCCTCCGACTGGACCTTTATGAGCGGCACCTCAATGGCGGCGCCTCATGTGACAGGTGCCATGACCTTGTTGATGCAGCTGCATCCCGAGTGGACCCCTGCCGAAGTGCAGTCGGCGCTGATGATGACAGCCGGACCTGTGTATCTCAACACAGGTTATGAGTTGCTGGAGCCTTTCTATCACTTTATGGCCGGCGCCGGTGCCATTAATGTTGCCCGCGCGGCCGATACCGGCTTGGTGATGGATGAGACCATAGAAAACTACCGCAATGCCAACCCGGAAAACGGCGGGATAGTCAACTGGCTCAACTTGCCTTCCATGGTGGAAATGGCCTGTGAGCAAAGCTGCAGCTGGATGCGCACAGTTACTGCCACCCGTGACGGCAGTTGGAGTGCCGAGGCTTTGGGTAAGGAGCAGGGCTTTGAGCTCAGTGTATCTCCCGAGAACTTTACCCTGGCCAAGGGGGAGAGTCAGACCCTGGTGATCAAGGCCAAAGTGCCGCCGCTGATTGAGTCCAACGTCAATCCGGGTGAGCCGGGAGCGCCTTGGCAGCAGGTACAAAACAAGGACGCCTTCTTCAACGGTGAGCTCAGACTCACTGAAGCGTCAAGTACTTCCCCTGAGTTGCATATGCCGGTAGTCGTGGCCAGTAAGGCTGATCAGATGCCGGTATCCATGGACCTGGAGATCAGCCGGGCTCAGGGCAGTGAAACCCTGAAGATGAATACCTCGGCCTATGCTCAACTGACGCCTCGTTTCTACGGCCCGGTGCAGCCTGAACTAAAAACTGCCACTCTGGAAGCCGTGGCACCATTCCTTGATCTGGAATACATAGAGAAGGGCTGGGATATTCAAACCGTCACGGTTCCCGAAGGCGCCAAGCGTTTGGTGGTGGAAGTGCAGAGCGCCAAGCGCACCAGTACGCTTGAGGAGATGAACCCCCGTTATTCAGGGGTGTTCCCCTTTGTGATCCTGGGGCGGGATGCCAACGGCAATAACGGCTTTATCCCTTCGCAAGAGGAGATGGAGCTGGATGACAGGGCGCTCAAGGCAGAATACGATGCCGAGCTGGTGTGTTTCTCCTCCAGCCAAGCCGAGCACAACCTCTGTAGCTTGGAAAACCCGGCCCCCGGCACCTATTGGTTTGCCACCGCCATGGCCTATGGCAAGGGGGAAGTGGAAGCTGTGACCGGCCATGCGGTGATCATGGCCGATGACGATTTCGGTATGTTGAGCCTGGATGGCCCGGCATCGCATGATGGCAATGGTGACTATCAGTTGACCCTTAACTGGAATATTCCCGATGCCAAGCAAGGGGATGGCTTCTATGGCGGTATGGATCTCGGTGCCGGCCCTGGCGCTGAAGGCTCGTTCGGTTTCAGTGCCCTCAATATCCGCCGCGGCGAGGATGCCGTAAGTTGGTCCGTCAATCAGGACAAGGCGCTGAGCGAAGATGTGGTGGATGTTACCGTTAAACTGGCGGCCAACCTGGAATCCCGCGATCGCAACTATGAGCTGCAGCTCAAGTTACCCGAAGGCATGCGTTTGGCGCCGGCGACCATCAAGAGCAATAATCCTACGGTTGCCGAAGCGATTGTTGCCGATGAAAACGGTCTAACGCTGACAGGCTTGCAGCCCAGCACCCGCTTGGTGGAGCGGCAATACAAGGTTAGTACCAACCTCAACGATGCCATGTGTCGCACACCTATGATTGATGACTACTCCACAGGTGGCTACATAGATCTCTTCGGCGAGTTTGGTATGCAGCCCAACGCCGACTGGTTGGCTGGTGACTCTCAAACCAGTGTCGATGTGCCTATCGATTGGTTGTTCTATAAAGAGGGCGCCGAGTTTAAGGTGTACAACCAGGCCAATGCCGGTTATATGCGGATGCACACTGTGGGTGCACTGCAGTTTAATACTGCCTACTGGTATATGGGCGCGCACCGAGGTCCGGGTTTCCTCTACGAGGCGCTGGCTCCCTTCTGGCGTGGCAGTTTCGAGATGAAGTACCGCCGTCATTGGGAAGAGCCTTGGGGCTTGACCATAGCCACTCAGTACAAGGAAGAGCGTCCGGATCTGGGGGACTTGTTGTTCCTCGAGTTTGATAATGTTACCGACCGCCAGACAGGTCAGGAGTTTGACTTCCAGACCATACTGCGCAGTGGTATCGACGATCATCCCGGCATGTACGAGATCATCTATGCCTACCAGAATTTGGGGGCCGATGTAGCCGATGGGGCTGTGTTTATCGAAGGTTTTGACAGTACCTGGTCCAGCGATGCAGGGCCGAAGAATGGCTATCTGTATGAGATGTTGGGCTTCGATAACCTGGATACCTTGCTTAAGGACGATCTGGTAATCTGCTTTGATTACTCAGGGCCTGAGCAGAGCCGGGTCGAGCTGAGCTTCAAGGCGGCGATTCAACCCGGCGCTACCGGGAAGGCGCTTGCCATGACACTGGATTACGATCTCGAGGGCGGCGAGCCGGGCACTTTGAGCCATCAGATTCAGGTTAAAGGCAATATCCAACTAGCACCTCTCAGTGACATGAGCGTTGCCGAAAATGGCCGCATAGACGGTATCGCCGTGACCTATATCGATGCCGATAAGGTGCCGAATCTGTTGGAGGTCAGTGGTGAACACATCAGCGCCGAGATTAACGGTGATAGCTTCAACCTGATCCCGGAGGCAGATTTCCACGGTGAAACCCAGGTCACTGTGACAGTGCGTGATAGCCTCAACACAGGTGATGCCGCCAGCACTAGCTTTATGCTGAAGGTGGAGTCCGATGGGGTTGACCCTGTGAGTCCACCTGAGCCGCCGCTGGAAGAGTCAGACTCGGGTGGTTCACTCGGCTGGAGTCTATTGCTCTTGTCGCTGGGGTTGCTGCGACGTCGGCGTTAAGCCCAATCCTGGTGATTCGCCTGGAAAAATAGTCAGATAAAAAATCCCCGCCTTGGTAATGGCGGGGATTTTTATTTGATTTCACTGCCTGTCCACCGAGGTTTTACATTATTTGGGAAAAGAGTGAGTTTTGCCCCGACTGGGTTTAAGCCTTGTCTTGGCTTTTAGTTTTCAGGGTTGACAGCCTGGCCGAGGCCAGTCCCAGTAAACTGCCATTCGGGTAATGACCGCGCTTGTCGGCCTTGCCGGTTTCCATATCGCACAGCAATGCCATCGCCTCGGTTACATGCTCGACCGTCCAGATATGGAACTTGCCCTTGCTGATGGCGTCCACCACCGGCTTTTTCAGCATTAGGTTGTGGGCGTTGGCCGCGGGAATGATTACCCCTTGGGTATGTCTGCGCCCCTTGATGGCACAGACATCGAAAAAGCCTTCAATCTTTTCATTGACCCCGCCTATGGGCTGGGCTTCACCGAACTGGTTCATTGAGCCTGTGATGGCGACATCCTGGCGCAGGGGAACCTGGGCGATTGCAGAGATAATGGCGCAGCATTCGGCCATGGAGGCACTGTCGCCATCGACCCCGGAATAAGATTGTTCAAAGGTCAGGGAGGTGGTCAGCGGAATATCGGCCTCGCGTCCCAACAGGGTTTTGATATAGGCCGAGAGGATCCACACTCCCTTGGAGTGAATACGGCCGCCGAGGCGCACCTTGTGTTCAATGTCCAACACTTCGCCCTTGCCAAAGGCTGTGGTCGCGCTGATACGGTTGGGCAGGCCAAACTGATGATCTGTGGTGGCGATAACCGACAGGGCGTTGACCTGGCCGCAGACTTTGCCGTGCACATCAATCAGGGTGGTGCCCTTGTGAAAGCTCTGCATCAGTTGGTCCCTGAGACGCGATACCCTTTGCTCCTGCTGCGCCAGAGCCTGCTCTACATGGGCGAGACGAATACTGCGGGCGTTGGCCGCCTTGGCGCAGTAGTGGGTCTCCCGCAGCAGGTTGGCGATATTGGCTGAGTGCAGTGACAGCTGGGTTTGGTCATCGGCCTGGCGCGAGCTGAATTCGATTATCCGCGCAATGGCGCTGCGATCGCAGTGCAACATCTGGTTGTCATGCACTATCGAGGAGATAAATCTGGCATAGAAGCATTCGGCCTTCGGACTTCTTGGCATCACATCTTCAAAGTCGGCGGTTACCCGAAACAGCTCGCTGAAGTCGGGATCATAATGCTGCAGTAACTGGTAGGTCTGGTTATCACCGAAGAGCACGATTTTGACATCCAGAGGGATAGGCTCAGGCGCCAATGAAACTGTGCCGGACAGGGAGACTTCACGCTCCAGCGAGCTGAGATCCAGACTGCGGGAACGCAGTGCCCGTTTGAGTCCGTCCCAAACATAGGGCCGTTCCAGCACCTTGACCGCATCCATCAGCAGCACCCCGCCATTGGCCTTGTGCAGGCTGCCGGGGCGGATCAGCGAAAAGTCGGTAAAGACGGTGCCGCGGTAAGTGGCGTTTTCCACATAACCAAACAGGCCGTGATAGGTGGGGTTTTCCTCTACCACCACAGGGAATTTCTGCTCCTCCTGTTCTACCAAGAGGTTGATCTGATAGCGCCTGGGCATTTTCTTTTCCAGCGAGGCATAGGCCAGCGCCAGTTGGTCTTCACTCTCCTCAAGGAAGATATCCAGATTGCCGAGCATATCTTTCTGCATCGCCGTCAGAAAAGAGCGGATCTCCGGCAGGCTGCGGTATTCATCCTTGAGCGGCTTGAAAAAATGGCTCAGTACTTCGCGGGCCACCTGTTCATCGTGCTCCTGCTGCTTGGTGCTGAACTCCTCTTCCCATTCGGTCAGTTGGCGGATAATGCCCCGCAGGCGCGATTCCAAGTGTTTGATATTCTGTTCAAACAGCTGCTGCTCGGCTTCTGGCAGGGCGTGATAGGTTTCCTCGGTATGTGGCTCTTCGCCGTTCAGCGCCATCAACTGATACTCGCCCTGAGTGTTGATGGAGAGGCTTATTTTCATCCCCTTGGCTTCTTCGCTCAGAGCCAGCAGCGCCGCTTCCTGTTTTTGCGCTAACTGACTCTTGAGCTTGTCGGCGCGGCGGTAATACATCTCGTTGTCAAACGCCAACGGCAGCGCCTTGACCAGCCGGAGAACCAGTTTTTCCATCTCTTTCTTGAAAGTGGCGCCCTTGCCTGCGGGCAGTTTGAGCACCTTGGGGGTACGGGTCTGGTCGAAGTTGGCCACATAACACCAGTCGTTAAGTGTCTTGTCGGTAAATTCATGGCGCTTGAGATAACGCAGCATCATGGTGCGTTTGCCCAGACCATTTTGGCCTATGGCATAGATGTTGTAGCCCTTCTCCTTGATGGACATGGCAAATTCCACCGCACTCTGGGCCCGCTCCTGGCCTATGATGTCATCCAGCGGCTCCAGTTCTCGGGTAGACTTGACCTCATCACCCAGATTGTCGAGATTGGCGGGACGGTATACCTGACTGGCATCTAAGCTGGTGACGGCCATGGGCGCTTCCTTGTTCAAATAGGGCAGAGAAAAGTAAAACTGCTTTTTATGACAATAAGATGCGCTGCAGCCTAAAGCAAACGTCAAGCCGAATAAGTCTCTCGGGTGGTTAATTTTTCACCCGCAAACCATTTTTGCTGCTCGAACCCAGGGATAACGCCTACTCGTCACCAGGTAGCAGGGTATAATGGCGGTTTGCCCTAAGCTTTATCTTTGAAGGACTCTCCATGGAATTTGCCGCTTTTTCTCTGCCCGAACCGCTACTGACCAATCTGGCCGGACTGGGTTTTAGCAAGGCAACCCAAGTACAGGCAGAGGCCATTCCTATGGTGCTCGCCGGCAGCGATCTCCTGGTGCAGGCACAGACGGGTACAGGGAAAACCGCCGCCTTTGCCTTGCCGCTGCTGGCGCGTTTACTGCCCGCCACGGCTGAGAGAGCAGTAAAACCCGCAGCGCCCAAGGCTCTGGTGCTGGTGCCTACCCGGGAGTTGGCGCAGCAGGTTTTCGATAACATTAAAAGCTATGCCAAGGGCTGCGAGCTGAAGATTGCCATTGCCTATGGCGGCGTGCCGCTCGATGGGCAGCTAAAGAACTTCAAGGATGGCGTCGATATCTTGGTCGCCACGCCCGGGCGCCTGCTGGATCACCTTAAAAAGCGCAGTCTCAGGCTGGATAAGGTTGAGACCCTGGTGTTTGATGAGGCCGACCGTATGTTGGATATGGGGTTTGAAGATGAGATCTCGGCGCTGATGAAAAAGATGGCCAAACAGCGCCAGACTCTGTTGTTTTCCGCCACCTTCAACGACAACATCTGGCGGCTGGCCAAGACTTTGCTGCAGTCTCCCAAAGTGCTGGAGCTGCAAGCATCAGAGCAGGGTGGCAGTATCAAGGAGCGATTGATTGAGCTCGATAGCGAGCGTAAGGCCGCCGCCGTTGCCGCCCTTTGTCGCCGGCACGACTGGCATCAGGTGTTGCTGTTCAGCCGCACCAAGGAGGGCGCCGACAAACTGGTCTGTGAGCTCAGTGCCGAGGGCTTGGCCGCCAGTGCGCTGCACTCAGATCTGAGTCAGGCCCAGCGGGAGCAGACCTATCAGGCGTTCAAGGCGGGTGAATGCCGTTTGCTGGTGGCCACAGATGTTGCCGCCAGAGGCCTGGATGTAGCGGCCTTGCCTTGCGTTATCAATCTGGAGCTGCCGTTCAAGCGCGAAGATTATGTGCACCGCATTGGCCGCACCGGCCGCGCCGGCATGGAAGGGCTCGCCATCACCCTCTTCAGTCGTGACGACGAGCGCCTCCTCGAAGAGCTGGAAGCCATGCTCGACAGACGCCTCCCCAGAGAATGGCTGCCCGGGTTTGAGCCGGATCTCAACCGCAGTTTTGACGCACCGAGAAACCAGCGTAAAGCCGCCCAAAAGCAGCGGGCCCGCAAGAGAGCGCTTGGTAAAAGATAACAAGTCCGGTTTAGTCGAGCCTACTTGAGTTAATCAACCGTAAGTGCAAACAACACAAGTATTCTGGTCCTGATGGCTCTACTCTGGCATGGATGCCAGAGTAGAGCCATCAGGGATGATTTCACGGCGTGCCGAGAAGCCGTTAGGACGAAAGTCCACGGCAGGTGCTCGATAGTTGTGTGGATTGGAAATCTATGCTGTTCAAGCCGTTTGAGTCGATGCATACCCTTTATCTTTGGGGTGGCCGATGGGCAGGAAAGCTATTGGGTTCATTCGCTAAAGTGGGTCAGTTGCGCTAAGCTAGTGGCCCGGTTTTCAAGAAACAGTCTCCTGGGGGAGCCATGTTCGCAGTCGATACCCACACCCACACAGTTGCCTCTACTCACGCCTACAGCACGATCCATGATTACCTGGCAGTCGCCAAGCAGAAAGGGATCCGTTTGTTTGCCACCACAGATCATGGCCCGGCGATGGCCGATGCGCCGCATTTCTGGCATTTCGTGAATCTCAGGGTATTGCCGCGGATAGTCGACGGCGTAGGGATATTGCGCGGAATTGAAGCCAATATTACCAATCTGGAGGGGGAAATCGACTTCTTTGGTGAGTTCCTGGAAGAGCTGGACTTGGTGCAGGCCGGGTTTCACGAGCCGGTATTCCCTCCCGCCGACAGTGACAGCCATACTCAGGCGCTGCTGAACTGCATTCGCAGCGGCAAGGTCGATATCATTACCCACCCAGGCAACCCCAAATATCCATTGGATCAGGAGCTGATTGTCCGCACCGCCGCCGAGCATAATGTGGCGCTGGAGATCAATAACTCCTCTTTTGCCTGCTCCCGCAAGGGCAGTGAAGACAGCTGCCTCAATATTGCCAAACTGGCGAAACGATTCGACGCCCAGTTGGTGATGGGATCAGATTCCCATGTTGCCTTCAGTCTGGGGGAGTTCCCGCTGGCGCTTGAGATAGTGGATGCCGCCGGTTATCCAAGAGACAGGCTGCTCAATCGCGAACCATTGGCGCTGCTGAATTTCCTGCAGCAGCGAGGCCACAAGACGCTTGGTGAGTTAATCGATTACTTTAAGAGTGAGGCGGCCGCGGGCTAACCTGGTTCGCCTGTCTTGAGGATACGAGCCACAAAATCCATCAACTGATTAGCCATGAATCCCGAATCGTGAAAGCCAAGACTACCCGAATATTGATCACCGGCGCTCATGGCCAGCTCGGACAGGCACTGCTGGCGAATTTGCCTTGGTTGCCCGAGTTTTCGCCTTCCAGGCTGCGAATGGAGATACCTGAGGCAAGCCTGGTGTCCGGCAGTGCTGTAAAACCCCGCAGTGCTATAGCATCCGGCAGCGCAATTGAAATTGTGGCGCTCGGGCATCAGCAGCTGGATTTAACCTCAGCAGATTTGCCCGAGCGGCTCAGTGAAATCAATGCCGATGTGATAATCAACTGCGCCGCCTACAACGCCGTGGATGCGGCCGAGCAGGATATGGCTACCGCCATGGCGCTCAATGCTGAGGCGCCGGAGCGTTTGGCCATCTGGTGCCGGCAACAGGGTGCTTGGCTTATCCATATTTCGAGCGACTATGTATTCGGGAATGTCTTCGGAAATGTCTTCTGGAATGATTTGGGAAGTGTTTTCGGAAACGTTTCTGGGAATGCTTCTGCCAATATGCTCGGGAATGCGCCCAGAGCCTTGACCGAGAGCGATGTTTGCGAGCCTTTGAGCCTGTACGGTCAGAGCAAGCTCGCCGGCGAGCAGCGCTTGCTTAAGGCCAATCCCGGCGCCCTGGTGCTGCGAACCTCTTGGCTTTACAGCCGTTTTGGCAGTAACTTTGTGTTGACCATGGGGCGATTGCTGACCGAGCGCCCCGAGCTCAAGGTGGTGGCGGATCAGGTCGGCACGCCAACCTGGGCCGAGGCGTTGGCGCGGCTTATCTGGCAGTTGCTCATCTGGTTTCATCTTAAGCCAGAGAAGTCCGCGGTGCTGAGCGGCTGCTTTCATTACGCAGCAACGGGGCAGTGCAGCTGGTATCTTTTCACCCAAGAGATAGCCGAGCAAATTGCCAAGCCGCAGTGCAATTCAGCGCCAAGCTCTCAGGCGGCGTCGCCATCTCAAGCCGCGTTGCAATCTCAAGCTACATTACATTCAGCAGCAAACCCGGCGCCAATCACGCCAAGGTGCCGGATAACGCCTGTCAGCACAGCAGAATACGGCGCCTTATTGAATCGAGCGCAGGCGCCGCGCCCGGCGTATTCGGCGCTCGACTCAAGCGCTCTCAAAGATGCCATGGCGGCCATGCCTTCGGCATTTCGCTGCTATTTGCCAAAAGATTATCCGTCACCCATCTGGCTTTCCTGGCAGGCGCAGCTGGCGCTGATGCTTTCGGGGCTTGGTGCATCTTCCTTGGGTTGAATCGGCTTAAACAGGATGAAAAGTAAGGCAAAACCGGCTGTAGATTATAACCAGTAGCTAAAGGTTATACCCGCCAAAGCCGGGTGGCTGGCATAATAAACTATCTTGTTG
>Ga0114983_1000064_pt1 | contig 38170 bp, 40 predicted proteins | sample Shrwel_input2_RT_FD_87182 | JGI IMG/M metagenome (GOLD analysis project Ga0114983, IMG submission 87182) | Subsurface microbial communities from deep shales in Ohio, USA - Utica-3 well 1 S input2 RT | ecosystem: Environmental > Aquatic > Deep subsurface > Shale gas/oil reservoir > Produced... | reverse complement strand
GTTCGGCGACTGAATCAGATCTCGGGATAAAGAAGCGCTCAAAACCTTGTTTGGTGAGTATTTTCGGGATCTTGAAGATCTCAGGATCCGCGTTTGACCGTTGGCCCGGCCAATGAATTGGTGTTTGACTCCCAGATAGCGGCGCAGGATCCTGAGATCTTCAAGATCCCGAAAATACTCACCAAACAAGGTTTTGAGCGCTTCTTTATCCCGAGATCTGATTCAGTCGCCGAACTGGCGTTGATTGACAGCTGGGTACTCGGCCAGGCTCACAGCACAGACTTCAGCGATGCCGACAAGACGGCGCTGCGCAACAAGATAGTGGCCCAATATCTGGCCGACTATAACGCCAGCTGGCGCCGGGCGCTGAATGGTTTTGAACTGAAGAATTTCGAAGACATCAACCAGGCGGTGTTGGTACTGGATAACGTGGCCATGAGCAACAAGCCGCTGTCGCGCCTGCTGGAAACGCTGGGCAGCAATACCCAGCTGTTCCCGGATATGCCGGATGATGATCAGGCCCGTCAGGCGCTGCTCAAGTCGCCTCAGTATCGTATTGCCTCGACTATAGATGGTGACTTTGTTGAACTGAACCAGATGCTCAAGTCCCAGGACGGTAAGCCGGCTTATCTGGATGAAGTGATGCAAGCCGTGGTGCGCCTGCATGCCTATCTGCGCGGGATCCAAAACGCCCCGGATGTGGGCAAGGCGGCACTGAAGGCGGCTCAGGAAAGGCTCAAGCTCAACGACGCCGACCCTGTTTACGCGCTGGAACGTATTTCCGATGGCCTGCCCAAGCCGCTGGACTCCATGGTGTCCAAGTTGGCCAAGGAGAGCTGGAAGGTGGTGCTGCAGAGTGCTATCAAGCATCTTGAGGTGCGTTGGTACAACGAAGTGTATATGGAGTTCCAGCAGGATCTGGCATCCCGTTATCCCTTCAATCCCAAGGCCACTAAACAGGTGTCGATTGCCGATTTTGAACGTTTCTTCGGCCCGCAAGGTACGCTGAATAGCTTCTATGATCAGCAGATGCGGATGTTCCTGGAAGAAAATATGGATCAGCTCAACCAGCTGGCAGGCAGTGAAACCGGCCTGATCCGTAAAGAGGTCTTGCAGGCGATAGAGCAGGCGAAACAGATCCAGACCGCCTTCTTCAACCTCAAGGGCAACCTGGACGTACAGTTCACCCTGGAGCCACTGCAGATGAGCCCCAACAAGCGTCGTAGTGTGATCAACGTCGATGGCCAGTATGTGGAATACACCCATGGCCCACGTCGCGCCATCGAATTGGTATGGCCCAACACCTTGCGGGAAACGGCCGAGAGTAAGCTGACTTTGGTGCCAAGCGAAGTGAATATGTCACCGCGTTCCTTGAGCTACGAAGGCCCATGGGCATTCTTCAGGCTGCTCGACAGCGCCAGGATCACCGGCTCCAGCTCGACCAGTGTGGATTACCGGTTCAATGTGGATAAGGGCGATATCTCCTATCGGATCCACACGGCAGACAACAGTAATCCCTTTACCTCAAATCTGCTCAGCAACTATCAGTTGCCTAAAACACTCTACTGAGCCGCCGGGCTTCCACAGCGTGGAAGCCCAATTCCCCTGTGGGACTCAACTTAATGGAATTTGAGGTGTACCAAGTTGATACAGCAAACAACAGTGAATGCCGGATGGTTCAGAATGACCGCAGCACCGGCTCAGCTTCGGGAAGATAACCGCTATCAGCAGATGCGTAGTGAGATCAACCGGCGCCAATCTCCCTTCAGTGGTGGGACGGATTGGGAAAAGGTCTATGATCTCGCAGCCACCCTGGCGATGACAGATGGGGTGGATCTACTGGCGGCCAGCTACTTTTCGGTAGCTGCGGCCAAGACCCGCGGCATTGCCGGTTTGGCATCCGGACTGGAGTTACTGTTAACCGTGTTGGCGCACTCGAAAGAGATGGGCACTATCAGCCCGGAAAAGTGCGCCGAAATACTGAACTGGGCCATAGGTAAGTTGTTGCCGGAGCTCAAGGATATGCAGGCTACTGAAGGCAATATCCGTGAGTGGTATCGTTGTGAATATGCCTGTCAGCAGCTGTTTGAGCTGATGCAGGTGCGTCAACCCAAGCAGATGCCAAACCTGGATGCGCTCGGCTTTCAAATCTTCGACAAGATTGATGGCGTTAAACAACCGGCCAAGCGACCCGCTGTTGCCATAAGTGCTCAGCAGCAGGCTAATTCCAAGGGGCTGAGTTGGCCGCTGGGACTAATCCTCTTGTTGCTGGCATTGACGGCGGGACACTTTGCCGAACCTTTGGGGCTGGTCATAGGGCAGAAGTTCTGGCCGGAGCGATTTGCGCCCAAGCCACCCGAGCAGGTGACCCAGTTGCCGACTGAAACGGCATTGCCGCTGTGGCAGAAGATAGACCAGCTATTTGGCGCCGCACCTTTGGCCAACGATGAGCCATATGTTTATCCCGAGCAGGTAGATTATCTGTTGGAGCTGGACAAGTATTTCCAGCGTTTTGCCGCCAGTCGCACCCGAGCGGCCAACTTAAGCAAAGAGTTACAGCAATGGCAGGGGCTTGATGCCAACAAACTCAGTGCGCTGCAGCGTCAGTCACGGGATATGGCCGAGTATGCCAGCAGCCTGTCCCCCGTGTTGGCCAGAGCCTACTTCATCGATGAGCTGCTCAAGCAACAGCAAAATGAGCGGGCAGCTCAGGAGCTGACACTGCTGGACAGGCAACTGAAATCCCTGCTGATCAAGCGCACTTTGTTGGCCCAGAGTTTGGGGCTCACTCAGGCTTCTGGCGTTACAAATGACCCGGCAGTCCAAACCGCCTCAGGTTCAGATAAGGCGCCAATGGCGGCGGGCTCAGATAGGGCTAATGTCCAAGAAGCGGCCGACGTTCAAGATGTTGTTATGTAATACAAGAATTCACTCGGTTGGCCCTTGTATTCGCTCTTGAGCTCTGGCCTTTGGCGGCTTTTGGCAACTCTTTTGGGCCACTCAATTTGGGCAAAAACTGGCCTGGAGAGAGGAGGTGGGTTTGGATGTTTTTGTAAAACAGTATGTTACGATTTGGCATGCTTCTGGCGTTGGGTGATGGGGTTTTATCACTCATTCAACAGTAAAAGGAACTAACCATGCCAACACCATGTTATATCTCTATCGAAGGTCAAACCCAGGGCAACATCACCGCAGGCGCCTCAGGGCGACTCATTGCTTCCTTACGACAAGCCCAAACATCCGCCGCACCCTCGTACCATTGCCACGGGTTCGGGCAGTGTTTTTATCTATGGTAAACCCGCTGCCTGAATCGGCGATGTAGTTGACTGCAGTGGTAATCTGGTGGGCGTGGTAATGTGAATATCGGTTGAGAACAGAGAGGTAAAAAAGGCCCTTGGGGCTGGTTCGTTCCATTGCCCTTCTGTATGATGTCGGCCTTAAAAAACCATTCAGTTTCATAGAGGTATTGAAATGGAAGTCAATCAAGAACCAAGTCAGCGTCGGGGTGCAAAAAAAATCAGATTCGATAATCAGGAGTTGGTGAAAACCAGCTTTTGGGTCAGCCAGATTTTTATGATTATCGCTACGGTTGCCGGGGTTTATTTGGCAGCGCAGGAAGGTCTGTCACAGGCGATTAAGTTTGATAGCCTGACCAATATGCAAAACAATTATCATCTGCAGCATTCTCTCTATGAGGAGCTGAAAGACAATGTCGCGGTGATGACTGCGTACACTGAGCTTATTGAGAAAGAAAAACCCTATAATATTAAAGAATATCATCCGGTTATGGCTGACTTTATCTGGGAAAATATGAAGTACTCGGCCTATACCTTGGAAACCCCAAGCGATATTCTCTCAGGCGCCCGCCGTTTCTATATGGGGTCTGCTGATATTGTCGGCAAGATTGAACGTAAGTTCTATGGCCCCAGCTTTGGTTCCAAACAGCTGCGATCCCTGATTGAAGAGGTGGAAACCCACACCTTACCCAAGTTGGAACAGAGTTATAAGAAGATGGCCGATGAGCTAAAGCGCGCCGGGATCGACGTTAACTGACAACTCAGGTTGTTACTTGGGAATTGGCCGACGGATAACCAGGTTTTTCTGACTCACAATGACAGGTTAAATACCATCATTGGGAGTTGCTATGGAAAGGAAATCTGAGCCGGTATCAAACGGTCGTAAAATTCATTTTGACAATAGTGAGCTGGTGAAAACCAGCTTCTGGGTGAGTCAGCTGTTGATGGTGCTGGCAACGGTTTTGGGGGTTTATCTGGCTGCGCAGCAGGGGCTGTCACAGGCGATTAAGTTTGACTCTCTGGTTAATACCCAGAATAACTATCATCTGCAGCGTGCCTTGTATGATGAAGTGCGGGATAACTTGCATGAACTGGAAGCCTATATGGCGGACATAGATAAACAGAGACCACTGGACTTGAGGTCATTGCATCCCCAGCTCAGTGATTTTGTTTGGCAAAACATGTATTACTCGGCCAATGCGCTGGAAACACCGGCTGAGATCCTGACCGCTATCCGCAGGTTCAGAATTGAATCTGCCCAGCTGATTGAAAAAATGGAAAAGCAAGAGTTGAGTCGTGGTGTCGGTACAACCAGGTTAAGAGCCTTGGTAGGGAAGATTTCGGCCGACACTTTGCCTAAGCTGCAACTGAATTTTCAGCGTATGGAGCTTGAGTTGCAGCGTAGTGGCATGGATGTGAATATCACAGAGGAATAATCCATGAGTTTAAAATGTCCCGGATGTTACAGCGAATCGATGCGCACCTTCGAACTTTATGGTGAGCAGGTGGACAGCTGCAATCACTGTGAAGGTATCTGGTTTGATAATGGCGAGCTTAATGGCGCGCTGTCAACAGCCGATAATGGCAATGATCATGTGCGCATTGAAGAGTCGCTCGGGCCTCATCTTGGGCTTTCCAAGCGGCACTGCATGCACTGTGAAGAACAGATGCACAGATACCATCTGATGGACGGCTATCAGATAGAGCTGGATGTCTGCCACAGTTGCAATGGCGTCTGGGTCGATAAAGACGAAAGGAATAAAGTGGTGCAGTCCCCAAGGTTGCAGGGGCTGTTGGCGGAGTTGAATGGCAAGATCAGTGTCAAAACCTGGCTGTTTCAGTTTCTGTCGCAAATGCCGGTGGAGTTCAATCTCAAAACCCGCTCACAACCTGCAATCACCTACCTGCTGCTGGCACTCAATATCATGATCTTTGCCGCTTATGGCACAGACTTGGACATAGCTGATACCGTGTTTGCCAACTTTGCCCTGCGGGCCGATGAGGTGTTGCACGGCAGCCATGTATGGACCCTGTTCAGCCATATGTTCCTTCACGGTGATTTGATCCACCTGGCGGGCAATATGTATTTCCTCTATGTGGTTGGCGACAATCTGGAAGACGCCTTGGGACGCATGAGGTTCCTCGGGCTTTATCTGCTTTGTGGCCTGGCGGCTGCGGCGGTGCAGATTATTGCCGATCCCGGCTCCAATATCCCCATGGTGGGTGCCAGTGGCGCCATTGCCGGCCTGTTCGGTATGTATCTATTGTGGTTCCGTCATGCCAGCCTGACCTTTATGTTTGTTGTCTACCAGAAGAAGCTGTCGCCTATGGCTTTCTTTGCCATCTGGCTGGTATTCAACGTGGTTGGTTTGATGATGGCCGGTGAAGGCGTGGCTTACTGGGCTCATATCGGTGGCTTTGTTATGGGACTTATCCTTGGGGTTGGCCTCAAATCCAGAGTGATGCAGCAAAATCCCTTGCTGGCGATGCTTAATGAGCCAGAGGTGAAGATCCGTCGCTGAGTTTCAGTTAGGTTCGTAGGTAAGGTGCGAATAAGTCACATGTGTGCTCTGCGTCGACTTATAGGCCTGGATGCAAGGCGTGGTTTGCAGCAAATGGCCAATTCCTTTGCAAGAAGCACTTCCCCTAAACCCCGGTCAGTTCTCTGAGCGGGGTTTATTTTTTACCTCTGAAAAATATTGCGCTTTTTTCCAAGGCAGTGTTATTGTCGACAGACGGGTGTTTTGAGATCTGGATCACAAATGAGCCGAATCGAGAGGTGGTTTGCATTATTGCTGGTCAGTATTTTGCTGACGGGCACTCTTGCAGCTATCCCCAAGGCCCATTCTCAGCAGGTTTCTCTGGTACCGGTTTCAGCCTCAATACCTCTGGCGGTGCAGGGAGATAGTTCCCAAGGCCTGTTCCTCAAGACGCTGATAGATTCTCAGGAGCCGACGCTTCCGAAACAGAAATCTACTCATCTGGCGCCTTCGGCCGAGTTGGTACTGCGCTTGCCGTCGCTGGCGTCACTGCAGTCCCATGCACTGCATGTATTTCCTCAGGCACAGACCCGCGCACCGCCATTTGCCCTCATTTGAAAACCGTCTTTCGGGTTCGCACTAATGCGAAGCCCGGCAACCCAGTTTCCAAGTGAGGTAATAACATGAAAACACTTCATCCTTTTGCGATTGCCAGCAACGACAGGCTGCAAGCCTCTGCTTTAGCCAATCAACTCAACCCTTATGACAATGCCTTAGAGGCCATGATGGACTTCAGCCACAGTGCGCGTATGGTCATCAGTGCCGATATGCCGGCGCCTGATGCCTCAGCCCTGATGCAGAGTGAACACAGCGCATTGCACTTTGTCATTAATGCACGTCATGAGATGCTGGGCATTATCACCCAGGAATTGTTGGCGCCGGACAATCTGCTCAAGCTTGTCGACAAGGCCCACCAACCTTCCTCCTGGACGGTATTTGATTTGATGCTGCCAAGAGAGCAACTGCAGGCACTGGCCTATGATGAGGTTGCCAACGCCAGTGTCGCCGATGTGCTGCAGAGCCTGCGTCACAGCCGCGATAACTATTTTGCTGTGGTCGATACCCAGACCCATCAGATCCGCGGATTGTTGAGCCTGGCCGATATCAGCCATCGTTTGAATGTCGGCCAGTTGAGGGAAGACAAGGGCGGCAATCTGCTGAATATTCTGCGGCAGATAAACACCAGTCATGGCCTGGTTCAGCAGATAGCCTGATTTCGGCCCTGTTGCCAATAATGTGTTTGATAGAGGTCCGGCAGCCTCGGCGCGCCGGGCCTATTATTGCAGCTCCCACCACTCCCAGCTTTCCAGCTGATAGGTTTCGGCCAGTTCCAGCGCCTTGGCATGAGCTGCTTTTGCCCCAAGGCTGTCGCCTTCAGCCGCCAGTGCCAGGCTCAGTTGTTGCTGCCAATCGGCCTGGGTTGCGCCCACTCTTGAGGTCATCAGCAAGAGTTCCTTGGCCTAATGCGGTTCACAATAAGTGAACGGCATTAGGCCCAGAGTGGCCTTTAACTTGTTGGCGAATATAGTGTTTTGTCTATGGTGTCTGATTTCAGCGGCGGCGTCTGCTGACTGCGGCGACACCGGCAAAGGCCAGGAACAACCAACCCAGGCTGCCTCCTTCATCTTGCTTGGCATCTTTTTCGGTAGCCAGGAAATTGATCAGATCGGTCAGCTCACCCAGAGTGCGAATTTCTCCCAGGTTAACCAGATATTTGTCGTTTACCACGAAGCTTGGCACGCTCTGGATGGCAAATTCATTCTGCTGCTTACGCCACAGGGCGATGACATCATTGATTTTCTTGCTGTCGGCCAAGGCATCATACTGGCTGACATCGACGCCGTTGGCGGCGAACAATTGTTTGATATCGTCGCGGCTATTGATAGCAGAGGTGTGCTTGTGTCCAGGGGCGGAATGGTCATGACCATGGGCTCCTTCCTCGCCCTGAATGGCGGCAAACATAGGATGAACCAGCTTATCAGTCGCGCCCAGTTCCTGCATGATGGCCAGAGACTTCATCACCTCAGTGCCCAGATCGCTGTTCATAAAGTCGACATGCTTGCTGTCAAAGCTGACTTCTTTATTGAGACCGTCCTTGATGTCCGGCAGATACTGGGTTTCCATGCTGAAGCAGTTGTGACAGTAGAAAGAGTAGAACTCGGTGAGTTTGGGTTCTTCACTGCCTTTCTTGGCTATCTGGGTATAGTGTTTACCTTCGATAAAGTCGGCGGCGTTGGCGGCCAGCGGGATCAGGGTAAGTGCCATTGCGGCAACCAGTGGCTTGAGCAAAATAATCTCCTCAGAATTGACCGGGCGCAGCGCCCTTTGCTGTCAGGTTAGTGTGACTGGCTTAATTATGACTTAAGCGTTGGTGCCTTTGGCGGTCATTTCTGTGAGCGAGGCTAAGCTTTGGCGCTTTGCCTGGTTATTCAACCTCGCAGGGCTTGCCAGGCTTCGCAGATCTGCCTGAACTTGGCGGTATCACCGCCTTGCCTGTCAGGGTGCCACTTCAGCGCCAGTTTACGCCACTGGCGACGGATTTCCTTGTCGCTGGCATCGTCTTCCAGTTCCAATACCCGCAGCGCCTCTCGCTGGGCAAAACGGCCGGGACGCACGCCAATATAATCCTGATAACTGTTCCAGAAGGACTCCAGCATCTCACGAACGACATTGACGCAGGTGTCGTAGTTGTTCCAGTCGAGGTAGTAGTCTCTAAGCGCTGAGTCATCCTGTTGTAGTTGCAGCACATTGGCCGGTGGGATCCGCAGCAGTATGATATCCATGGCCTGTACTTGCAGCCATTGGCCCGGCAGCAGCATGTGTTGCAGTTCATAGAGGGCATTCATCAGCAGAAAGTTTCGTTTGAACAGATCTTTCTCGGGCAGAGGATCCAAGTTGTGCATCAGTCCCTGCTGCTGTAACTCAGTGGCGAGGTGATGCACCTTCCAGGAGCGGTTGCTGCGTTTGAGTAAACCGAGAATTGGCCAGGTAAGCGGGTTATCGCCTTTGAGTCGGGTCGGTTTGACTTCAGTGGCGTCGGCCTGGTTCAGCGCGGGTTTGGCAAGCAGCATGGTAGCAATCATTCATCCTGAACTGACGATAAAATCTACTATGCCACAGGTGTCCGCGGGTGCAAGGTGAAATTAATGGAACCCGGCATGGAGCCGGGTTCTGGAATAGAAGGTGAGAATGAGCTCTTCTTTAGAACTTGGTAAACAGCTCTTCTTGAGGCAGGCGAGACTTGGGCAGCTTGGCGTTGAAGTCAGACTCGTCATGGTAGCCAAGAGCCACCACTACGCTGGCGGTCAGGCCCTGTTCTCTTAGACCCAAAACCTGATTGAGTTTGCTGGCATCGAAGCCTTCAATAGGGGTTGCATCTATGTCCAATACGCTGGCGCCCAGCAGCAAAGTACCCAGCGCCAGATAGGTTTGTTTCTCCATCCAGTGCTGCAGGTCCTTAAGTTCGAACTTGTGCATATTGGTGAAGAAAGAGCGGCCGTTGTGTTGGCCCTGTTTGGCGTTTTCGTCGGCGAAGCGGCCATCGGCCTCTTCCTGCTCAAGCAGACGCAGCAGATGGGCTTCGTCCATGTTGTTGCGGGTACAGAGCACAATCACGTGGGAAGCGTTGAGGATCTTTGGCGTGTTGAAGCTATAGTCTGCGGTAGACTCGGCAATTTTGGCTTTGCCTTCATCTGTCGCGGCCAGTACAAAGTGCCATGGCTGGGAGTTCACCGAGGAGGGGCTGAACTGCAGCAGACTCTGCAGATCTTCAATTTTATCCTGGGGGATCTTCTTGTTGGGATCAAAAGCCTTGGTGGTATAGCGCTTTTTGGCAAGGTATGTCAGATCTGTCATGTCACTGCTCCGGACAAATGAGGCTGAAATTGTTTTGGCATTCTACGATCTCTGTTGCGCTTTACAACAGTGTTTCTGCTGCAAGCTATATCAAAAATAAATTGAAAGTACGCGGTGGGGAACCACCTCTCGGTGCCAACAGGATTGCTTTTGCATGTTTGTTTGGCTCTAAATTGCGTTTGCTGTATATATTGGTTAATATATGGACAGGTTTATGGCGGAGCAGCAAAGATGAATACCCTAGAGAAAGCCAATGCAGCCGAGGTATTATTCAAGGCGTTTTCCAATGCTTGCAGCGAGTTACAACTTACCCAGGCCGAGGCCAGCCGTATCATAGGCGTAAATCCCAGCACCTTGAGCCGTAACAGCGGCAAGGGGTTTAAACCCGATTCCAAGCAGGGGGAGCTGCAGTTGCAGCTTATCCGTCTGTATCGTTCACTGTATGCCATAGCGGGTGGTGAAAAAGCTTTTATGCGTCACTGGCTCAACAGTCCCAACAAGGCGCTGAATGGAACCCCCAAGACTTTATTGCAAACCGTGGTTGGTCTGGTGAGTGTTAACCAATATCTGGATGCGATGCGAGGCAAGGTCTGACAGCCATAGCCGGTGACAGGAGACAAATAACTGAAAATGGATTTTAGCGCGTTAGAGCCGCAGGACTTTTTTCCTCGCCGCTACTTTGGTCGCGGTTATCGCCTGGTCGAGTCCCAGGAAGAAGCCGCCACCCTGAGCCTGGTGGATGATTTTGATGAACAGATGCTGCTTGAGTCTCTGCTCGATGAGGTTAAACCGCCATACCGAAGCGGGACAGAGCACTTGCATTATCTGCTCAAGACCCCGTTTCGTTATCCGCCGCTGCGCCATGGTTCGCGCTTTGGCAGTATCACAATGGAAAGCTTCTTTTATGCCAGTGAATCCTGGCAGACCTGTTTGGCTGAAGTTGCCTATTATCGCTTTGTCTTTATGGCCGACATGCTGGAGCCTTATCTGGAGCCGCTGCGCTCTGAGCATATGTTGTACTCTGTGGATATCAATGCCCGCGATTGTGCCGACTTGACGCTATTGCAGGGGCAGGGAGTGCAGCAGCAACTGACTCACAAGTCGAGCTATGCCTATACCCAGGCTTTGGGTGCTTGGTTGCTGCAACAGCAGGCGCAGATGATCCGTTACACTTCGGCCAGAGCAGAAAAGGGCGTCAACCTGGCGCTGCACGATCCTTTGGTGTTGCTATCAACCGAGCCGCAGGAGTGTGAATACTGGCTCTGTCAAAGCTCCGCCGACAAGGTGGCTTTCAGTCGTCGTAACAGCCGCAGCATGCCATTGACCTGGTTTTTAAAAGACTTTTTGCGGGACGGGCAGTTGCCGCGTCCCGCCTGAGAACAGAAATTACCTCAGGATTGGGTGCTGATAAACAGCGGGTTGGAATAGAACCAGAGATCGCCGTAGTTACGCTCATTGATGTCGTTGTACCATTGCTGCACCTGCTCCCCTTCGGCCTGTGGCAATACCTCTGAACGCAGTGGCGTGCCCTTGTTGGTCAAGCCACTGACGTTGTAATCCAGGTTGGTGCCCCGCAGGCGGAAATACTGCTTGCCATCGGCGATAAAGCTGAAGCTCATGCGGTAGAAACCATCGCTGTCTTTTTGCCAGTCGGCCTGGGTGAATGACTTGATCACCCGGGTACTGTCGTTGGTTTCCTTTTGCCAGGCAGCTGTTCCCGGCTTGGCCCGCTCACTGATATCGCCGGCAATCAAATCGATATGATGTACTCCCGGATTAATGCCGGCGTAGTGTTCATTGCCGATATCGCTTTCCTTGTTATTCAGCTCAGGGCTGCGGAACCTGATATTGATAGTGACCTTGTCGCCGGCCTTGGCACTCAGGGTTTGTCCCATAGTGATGGTTTGATCACCGCTATTGATCTTGAAATCCAGTCCATCAATGAGATCGCCAAATACCGCAAAGCTGTTCCCCGAGCGTAGCCCTTCAAGCAGCGCTTTGGTGCCTTCGCCCTCAACCCAGGTGTAATTCTTGGCGTATTCGCCGGGATAATAACTGCTGGCGTAAGGGGGGCGGGTCTTGAAGTGAATATCCGAGTTGCCCATGTTCCAAATTCTGCGTCCTTCGCCCAGTAGCGCATCCCACCAACCGCCGACCTCGGCCACGACGGGATCGACACCGCCGTAAACACCGCTCGATCTGTCGCCATAGTCACCGCGGTTGCCACTGAACTGGCCGCCAACCATGCCTTCCACCAGGAAGAAGACCTCAGGCGCGGCATCGTGAAGCTCCCTGACTTCGGCTATGGTGTAGCTGTCGAGATAGCGTCTGGGGTGATTGAGCATGCCGTAGCTCTGTTTGGGAAAGTGTTGCTGCAGCCAGGCGAGCGCCGCTACTGCGTCTGCGTGATTTTGATTCTGACGCTTGACGCCGGCGGCCTCCCAGGCGGCGAGATCTTCGGCTGCGAAATCCTTCGGCTCATTCTTGGCGCTGAAGCGATACTCGAAGGTTTTAATCGCGTCCAGAGTCTGCTGTTCATCGGCCAAGATGGCGATATTGAAGTGTTCGTGAGTCGGCATATCCCACTCAAAGCCCGAGTAAACCAACTTGCCCGGGTAGTTGGGCATTTGGCTGGTGAGTCCGGGTTTTTCGTAGCGGGTGAGGGCATCATAGAAGAGAATGCCACCTAGGTCGTTATCTTCATTGTCCTGACTGTTGTTGCGCATATGGTTGGTCAGGCTCATATAATCCAGACCAAAGTCCTCGAAGCCCCACTTGAGAATATCGGCCTGGGTCTCTCTGGCATCTTGGGAAACCGCGGTGTGAACATGAAGATCGCCTTTGAGCCAGCGACCCGTTACCGGCTCGGGAGTTTGAGTGTTGTCATCTGAGTTACAGCCGGCCAGCAGGGCCAGAGACAGCAGCGACAAGGCTGCGACTTGATGGGATTGGCGCAAAAATAACCTCTCTATATTGGGCGTTTGGGAAAGCACCCAACATAGAGAGAAACGATGGCAGTTTTATGGCACTTTTGTACTAAAAAGTTACCCTGTGATCAGCGCAGCACCTTAGCAAGGAAACCTTGAGTACGAGGGTTTTGCGGCGCATTGAAAATCTGCTCCGGTGTGCCCGCTTCCTGGATCACCCCTTCATCCATGAAGATCACCCTGTCAGACACCTCGCGGGCAAACCCCATTTCGTGAGTGACTATCACCATGGTCATGCCGTCGCGAGCCAAGGATTGCATCACATCCAGTACATCGCCGACCATTTCCGGGTCCAGCGCCGAGGTGGGTTCGTCAAACAGCATCAGCTCGGGAGACATGGTCAGGGCTCTGGCAATGGCCACCCTCTGTTTCTGGCCGCCGGACAGACTGGATGGATAGGCATCTTTCTTGTCTGCCAGGCCAACCTTAGCCAGCAATCCCAAAGCCTTGGCTTCGGCCTCGGCCGAACTCATCAATCCCAGTTTGACTGGTGCCAGGGTCAGGTTGGCCAACACTGTCTTGTGAGGAAACAGGTTAAAGTGCTGGAATACCATGCCAACTTTTTGTCTGAGCTTGTCGACACAGGCACCTGGCGCCGTTATCGATTCACCGGCTATCCGTATTTCGCCTTCGGTAGGTTGCTCCAAAAGGTTAATACAGCGAAGAAAAGTACTCTTGCCACTACCACTTGGGCCTATGATACTGACCACTTCGCCTTTGGCGATATGCTGATCTATGCCCTTGAGTACTTCCAGTTTGCCGTAGGACTTATGCAGGTTGGTTATCTCAATCACTTTGTTTCAGCCTCGCTTCAAACTTACCCAACAGCCAGGTGAAGCTGTAGGTCAATAACAGATAGATCAGGGCACAAGTCAGCAGTGGCACCACATCTTCGAAGGTCCGGCTGCGGATGATTTCACCGGCGCGCATAAGATCCACACCACCTATAAAGCCGATGACGGCGGTTTCCTTTAATAGCACGATAAATTCATTGCCGAGCGCCGGTAGGATATTCTTGATAGCCTGCGGTAACACCACCTCACGCATGGTCAGTGAATGGCTCATCCCTAAAGAGCGGGCGGCCTCGGCCTGGCCCTTGTCGACCGCCTGGATACCGGCACGGATAATCTCACTGATATAAGCGCCGCTGTTGAGACCGAAGGCGATGATGGCGGCGGTCACCTTGTCGACATCCATGGCGGCCAACACGATAAAGTAGAGGATTACCAGTTGCACCACCACAGGGGTGCCGCGGATCACCCCGACATACAGCTTGGCCGGCCAGCGAAGATACCAACGTTCGGACATGCCCATCAGGGTGGTCAGTACCCCGAGGATGGCGCCGAGGATCATGGCGAAGAAGGTCACTGTCAGGGTGACCTTGAGGCCGCTTAGGATCAGCAAGATGCCGACCATGCCGTCTTCCCCTATGGGGGTGAACAGCGAAGAGATTATTGCATCCATCTAAGATTACTTCTGATATTTTTCAAGGATTTGTTGGTATTCACCTGAGCTTTGCAGCCGTGACAGGGTGGCATTGATCTGGCCGAGCAGTTCGGGTTGATTCTTGGAGACTGCAATACCGTAAAACTCGGGTGAGAAGTCGATATCCAGCTGTTTGAGAGTGGGGTTCTTGGCCAGATAAGTGGCCGCCGGTTGGCTGTCGAACAGTACCAGGTCTACCTTGTGGTTTTTCAGCTCCATAAAAGCCTCAAAACCTGTGTTGAAAGCCACGACTTCGGCCTTGAGCTCCTTGGCCATAATGTCGCCGGTCGAACCCAACTGCACCGCAATTTTCTTGCCGGCAAGATCAGCCGGAGTGTTGAATACCTGGCTGTCCTGATTGACTATCACCACTTGGGTAGCTTCGTAGTAAGGCGTGGAGAAGTCGACGCTCTTTTGCCGCTCATCCGTGATTGTCATACCGGAGGCGATAAAGTCGATTTTGCCTGAGTTCAGCGCCACTATCAAAGAGTCGAACTTGAGGTTTTCTACCTTGAGGGTTTTACCGGCATCGGCGGCAATCGCCTTGGCAATGTCGATATCCAGCCCTTTTACCTCATCACCATTGGCGCCTCCCATGTATTCAAATGGGGGGAAGGCGGCATTGGTGCCGACGACCAGTACATCTTGATCTTTACCGCAGCCGGTCAACAGCAAGGCCGTGATCGTGGCCAGAAGCAGGGATTTTTTCATCTTGGAGATACTCTTGAGGAACCGTATGACTGGCACTATAGCCAGTTCCCATACCTCAATCAATAACTAATCATAAAAAATGACTAATTATTCACTGCCCGCACATGTTTCGTTAAAAAAACATTATTAATTAGTTTGTTATTTATTAACCAAATGTGTTTGAGTGAATAAAGTAGAGATTGCTCAACTAAGGCTGAGCGACGAGTGAAGATTTTTTGTCGCCTGAGACACAAGAATGTGCATTTGGCACAGCACCGAGGAAAAATTTGTTATAAAATGCGCGCCCAAAATCCTCTGCCTGCCTACAATGGTGGAAGCCCACTCCGGATTTTGGAACAGGCCTCCAATTCAGCACCTGCCAAAGCAGACAGCGAAGCACACAAAATAGAACAAGATGGGGTCGTATACCTATGATAGAAAAACGCTTTATTACCGCTCAGGAATTGCTGGAGGATTCATTTCGTCTGGCTGCACAGGTCTATGAGAGTGGCTTTCGGCCGCAGTTTATTGTTGGGATCTGGCGTGGCGGCGCCCCAATAGGGATCGCGGTACAGGAGTTTTTCGACTTCAAGAAAGTGGAAACCGATCATATTGCGGTGCGTACTTCATCTTATTACGGCATAGGCACAGATAAGCAGAGCAAGGAGATCAAGGTTCATGGTCTGCATTACATTGTTGAAAATGCCAATGCTGATGATGGTTTGTTGATTGTTGATGATGTCTTCGATTCCGGCCGCAGCGTTTTTGCGCTTAAGGAAAAGCTCAGTCAATCCATGCGTCTGAATATGCCCAAGGATATCCGCATCGCTTGTCCTTACTACAAGCCGCAAAATACTGCGGTGCCATTGAAACCCGATTACTATATCCACGCCTCGGATGAATGGCTGGTATTCCCCCATGAAGTTTCCGGCCTGAGTGCGCAAGAGCTGGCCGAAGGTAAGGGCGATCTTAAAAATATCAAAGAGCTGTTTCTCTGATAAAAAATCCAATGCAAAGAGGGCGCCGATAGGCGCCCTCTTTGTTGTTGGCAATGGCTAGATATCCATGCAGTTGGCGTAGTAAGTCACGGTCGCCGGCCAATCGGAGAATACCCCCAGGACACCTATTTCTTTGGCCAGTACATCCAGTAGTTGATAGACATCGCCATCGTTATTAATGCTGCCGCTGATGCTTTGGTAGTACCAACCACCGCCTTGTGCCAGGGGGCCAGAACGCTCCAGTGACCAAGTGATTATTTTAAGCCCGGCTTCCTTGGCCGCCAGAGCATAGGCCGAGGGAACTATTTTGCCGCTGTCATCCAGACCGACCAATACCCACAAGGGCGGCGCAATGATTTCGACTCCCAGGGCCTTGAGCCTTTGCATATCGGCCTGCCATTGGCTCATATCATTGGGGTTAAAGCTGCTGTCCGAGTCATACCTGTCATCCAGATAGACGGCCTGCCTGCCAAAATCGGTATTATTGGCCAACCAGTACTGCACATCTTCCAGATTAAACGACTGGGGATAGACATTTTTTGCAGGTACTCCGGCCGCCTGATATTCGTCGATCATCTTCTGAGCATAGTCCTGCTGGCTAAAGCCATCGAAGGGCATGGGCACACTGGCGGCCTTGAGCTCAGGCGTCATCTTGACCCTGGCTTCTTTAAACAGAGCTATACTCTCGGCGTGGGTCATCAATGTGCCACAACTGGCGTAGAGATCCGTGCGCCAGTCAGGAGTACCCTTCATAAATGTTTCCGCCGTGGTGGCCTTGGGATTAAAACCATCCATCTTGCCGCAAAGCTGTTTGAATTCATCCAAGGTTATATCGCTGGTACAGCACTCGGCGCTGGCGTTAACACCATTGGCAGCATCGGCGGGAGAGAAGGGCTGACGGCATTTGGCTGCCAACTCAGGGATGCCGAGGATATTGGTGGTTGTGGCCAGATCGCATTGGGAGTGCCGACAAACCAGCTGTTTATCGGCGGTGAAGGTGACATCACATTCCACTATCCCGGCTCCGGCATCTATAGCTGCCAAATAGGCTTCTTTGGTGTGCTCAGGGAACTGCATGGAGGCGCCGCGGTGGCCTATGCTGAAGTCGGTGCGATAAAAGGGCCCTTTGCTGCATTGTGCCAGTTTATCTTTGAGCGGCCCTTCATCCATGTCATTTACCAGAAATTGGGGGCGGGGGCCCAAGTTGGCGCCAACTTTTTCCTGTTGATCCTGAGCCGGAGTTGAAGTACTGGCGTTGTTGTCACTGCTGTTGCAGCCACTGAGCAACAGGCCAAGCAGCACCAGGCCTGGTAACGTCGATGCTGTCTTGGAGTGAAAAGTCTTCATTAAGCAGATCCTTATGCTATTTCGCACAGGAGTTTACTCACCTGACGAGAATGGTATTTCTGAAGCTAGGGATGCTTGATGACAGCCGGATAGTAAAATTATGACAACTAACTTAATTAATACAGTACTTTGTTCCGGATATACTGAAGAGGAACCATTGCGTTAGTCTTAGAGTCGGTTGATCTTATCCTTCAGATCGTAGCTCTTGTCTGTAACTATGGTTTCCAGATTAGCAATCCGCTGCTTCAATTCATCCACTTCCCGTTGCAGTTTTTCAATCTCACCATTTTGGAGATACTGCTGTTTTTTGTTGTAGTCCTTGATGAGTATCATGGCAAAGAAGCCTATGATTATAATGAATATTAGTCCCATAATGACCCTTGATATTTAGCTCGTTAGCTATTGTGGCACAGCATGGTGCCACAGGAAAACCAAGCGGCTCACATAGCTAGAGTTTCAGCGTGTCTTTAATCAACACGCAGCGCTGCTCTTTCTCTATTGCTTGCTTGAGATTGCGCTGGGTCTGGGCCGATAGCTCAGGGTTAGCCTGCAAGGCTTTTTCGAGCCGCAGCATTGAGGCGTGACTGCATTGACGCGGTAAGAGTGCCGGCGCGTAACTGCGCATAAATACCGGGTCTTTTTCGGCGTCCAGAGCGGCTAACTGACTCAAGCGCTGCTCTGCGGTGCTTGCCTGCAGTTGCCCTTGGCTGCTGGGATAGAGGTTTTCCATCGCTACTCTCAGCTTGGCAAACGGCAGCGCCGAATGGTTGATTTTCTCCAGCCAGCGGCGTTTGCCGGCGGTGTCCGGGCGCACCACTTCGGCGGCGATGGCCGCCTTTTGCCCCGAATCGCTGATATCAAGTTTGGCTTCTTGCTGTAGCAGATATTTGCTGGTGGGGTAATCGTAACGGTTCAACTGATAGATAAGCTGCCAGCGGGTATCCTGATCCAGCTCCACTCCCTTTATCTTGCTGTGGCCCTGCAGCAGTGACAGCAGGTGATCAAGTGAATCACCGTCGCGGGCAAAGTCCACATAGGCATCGAACCAGCGCCGCTGCAGATCTTTATTATCCGCGTTTTGCATGGTCAGACGCAGACTCATCTGCGCCAGCGCTCTGATGGCGCGTTCGGCGTAGGCCGAGTGAATCGGAGCCATCGACTCGAGTAAGGCCTTGCTATAGCGCATATTGCCGAGAATTTGTCCCAGCAGGGTGTAATCCTTCTCTTGGGGAGCATTGATCAGCACAGTTTCCAGATACTTGTTCAAGGGCAAATTACCGCTCTGGACACTGTCCCACAGGCTTTGCCAGAGCATGGCGCGCAGCAGGGGATCTTCTACCTTGGCCAGGTGATTGAAGGCGGTATCGAACGAGCGTGGGTCGAGCTCGACTTTGACATAGCCCCAGTCCTGATAGTTGGGATAAACCAAATCAGGACAGGATGCGCCTTTAAGTTGCGGCACCAAGGTCTTTTCACCTTGGTAGGTAACGGCCAGAGTTTGCAGCAGGTGCATTTCATGGCGGCCCTTGCTTAGTAAGGCCAGCTGAACTTTTTGCTCTCTGAGCGTCGGGTAGGCGGGATCGCTTGTTGACTGCAACAGGGCAAATTCACTGATGCGGCCATCTTGGCACTGGAACTCGGCCTTGAGGCTGTTGACACCGGCGCTGTAGAGCCAATCCCGGGTCCATTGGCTCAGATCCCGCTTGGCGGCCTGGCCGAGACTGGTAATGAAGTCTTCCAGTGTGGCGTTTTGCCAGGAGTAGCGTTTGAGGTATTCACTGACGCCACGGCGGAAGGTTTGCTCCCCAAGCAGGTGGCGCAGTTGAATGAGAACCGCGGCCCCTTTCTGGTAAGTGATGGCGTCGATATTATCGAAGGCGTTGGCACTACTGGCCACAGGCACTTCTATCGGATGGGTGGTAACGCCAGAGTCCTGTTGATAGGCACTCTGTTTGCCCCTGGCGTAAAAACTGCGCCAGGTGTTGTCAAACTCAGTGGCTTCGGCGCTCGCCAGCATGCCCATGAAGGAGGCGAAGCTTTCATTGAGCCACAAACCGTTCCACCATTTCATGGTCACCAGATCGCCAAACCACTGGTGCGCCATTTCATGCATGATCACCGACGCCAAGCGCTGGCGCTGATTGGCTGTCATCTCACCACTGCCAAGAAAACGCCCTTCGGCAAAGGTGATGGCGGCGGCATTTTCCATGGCACCATAGAGGAAGTCAGGCACCAGCAGTTGATCGTATTTTTTAAAGGGGTAGTCGATACCGAAATAGTCGTCAAAAAACTTAAGCCCGGCGTCTGTGTATCTGAACCAGTCGGTGGCATTGACCTGGGCTGCCACTGATTGGCGGGCAAACAGGCGCATGGGGTATTTGCCGCTGTTGTCTTGCCAGACATGGTAAGGGCCGGCATGCATGGAAAAATTGTAGGGGCTCAACTTGGGCGTTGCCGGAAACTGCCACAGCTGGCTGTCACCCTCCGGGGTCACACTCAATTCTTGGGTGGCGCTGATCACCTGCCAGTCTTTGGGGGCTCTGACGGTTAACTTGTAGCTGGCCTTGAGATCCGGTTGGTCGAATACGGCAAACATCTGCTGTGCGGCGGCGGGCTCAAAGTGGGAGTAGAGATAGACCTTGCCATCGACGGGATCCACAAAGCGGTGCAGCCCTTCACCATTGCTGGAATGCTGGCGTGTGAAGCTGACTTCTATCTCATTGTCGCCTATGAGCAGCAACTTGGCACTGATCTCCAGGTAGGCGCCATTGTATTTGGGATAGAGCCTGTGGCCGTTGATCTTAAGGCTGGTGATCTGCGCCTTGCTCAAGTCCAGTGTCAGGGGCTGTTGGTTGTCGCTGAGACTGAAACGTACCAGGGTGCGGTTGGCAAATCGCTCGCTGCCATCCAAGGTAAAGTCCAGTTCATAGCTGACATTGCTGACTCTGGCAGAGCGAGCCATCGCCTGTTGCTCGCTGATATAACCGCTGCCATCCCGCACTCCGGCGGAGGATTGAGTGCTGCTGCAGCCGCTGAGTGATAGCAGTCCGGCAGCCAACAGGCTGAGACCAAACAACCGGGGAAGAGATTTCACAAACAGATTCCTTGCTTTTTATTGTTTTACCATTGGGTGTCGGTGTTTTCCCTCACAACAGGAATGAAAGGGGAGGGATACACTTAGAGTTAATACCCTGTCAGGCTTGGCGCCCGCGGCATAAATTACGCTATTTGCCGACAAAGAACAAAGGAGAAATGTTACAAAAAAGCCGCTGTGACAGCGGCTTTTGGGAAGGAGCGTTAGACTTGGTTAGAGCCCGAGGAAGGACTTGGACTTCACTTTGCGGATCTCTTTTTCATCGGACCATTCGATCAAACCAGTTTCCAGATCCATCAGGCGCATGGTCATCTTGTAGTAGACATCACGGGTGCTGCCATTTTGTTTGACTATGCTGGAAAGGTTGCCGTAGAGCATGTACTGAGCGCCTATTTGACGACCGAACTTGATGGCGGTGGATGGGTCAACCATGCCGGCGTTGTTCTGGTAGTCCAGTTGTTTGCGCACTGAATCCACCTTGGTCATATCGATAAAACGGAACTTGCCTGAGCGCAGTAGCTTGTTGCTGATGGAGTCGGTCACTGACTCAGTATCTATATGCTCAGAGGTCTTGTTCTTGATCTTGTCGACAAAGATGATAGGTCTATCGTTGGCTGTCATGGCCACCACAGGCGGAAAAGTCAGCATGCTGTCGACCATTTTGGCGGCAATGGCTTGCAGATCTGTCGAACCGAAGTTTTCATTCACTGTCTCTACCTCAGTGGCATCACCGTATTCCACTTTGGATTGACAGGCTGCCATGCCCATAGCCATTGCCAGTATCAGTATCAGCTTCAAGTGTTTCATAGTCAGTTCCATTTCAAGGTTATCAAATCAATTTTGTATAAAAACGTGTGACATTGCCAGTGTCTATTGCCCAGACCAGAGTGGTCTTGCCACTCTGAACCTGAATTTCCGTGCCCTGATTGTCCAGGGTTAGTTGATAGCTGCCGGCATCGATAAACTGCCTCGCTATCTGTGCTTGGCGCGGTAACGTGAGCCAACTGCGGCGATCGGCCTGTTCTGTGACCACGTTGAATATCTGCATGGCGATCACCCCAAGATCCGAACCGTCTTTGCGCTCGGCCTTGCGGGCCATTTCCGACTTGGCATAAACTCTGGCGGCCTGGCGCACCAGCAGATAGGGTAGTTCCTCCTTGAGCGCAGTGATGGCCAAGGCATCTATATTGGCTATAGGGGCTGCGGTCATAGGTTTTGACAAGCCGCGGATATTGGCACTGCTTACCGGTACTCTGGAGGGCATATAGGTGGGCAGAGAGACAGTTTGCCAGTTGCCGTGAATGGTGAAGGGAACCGTTAGGCTCTCCTTGGCGGGCACAAAGCCGCGCTCCAGCAGCAAGATGACCTGACCTTGCCCCTTGGTGGGCGTGGGCGCTTCTCCCCAACGGCGTTTGAACTCATCATACTGAGGCATGGCAAGCTCCTTGGCCAAGCGCACCAGATCCTGCTGCAGATAAGGATTATCCGGCATAATCTGCGCCGCCTTGCGATAGTCGATAAAGGCATCGTTGCGCTCACCAAGGATTTCGTGGAGTACCCCTGTGGTGTAGTAACTGTAGGCGTTCAAAAACGAGCTGGTGACACTGCCGGCGGCCTTGCCCAGTTTATCCATTTCGGCGCTGATGGTGCCGTTGGCCATCTGCTGCACAGCGCTGCTGGATTTCTCATACCTTTGCTGCTCCAGCGATTGCAGTTCATTACTGCGACGCACCTCCACCAACGCGCCTTCGGCATCACCGGCAAACAGATAATTGAGCGCCTGATATTGGTGCAGCATAATGCGCTCATACCCGGGACCGCGATAGGGAATGATATTGTCGTTCAGCAGCAGGCTGCCGCCTTGGGAACCCAGCTCGGACAAACTGAGTTTGGCCTTGTCGTCAAACGCCTGGTAGGCGGCTATGGCGCTTTGGTAATAGTCTTTGCTGGCGGTGAAATCGCCGCTTATCTGGGCGGCGCGCCCCGCTTCCTGGGCATAGAGCAGGCCATCGCGGCCGTTTATGCCATTTGCCAGTTCTTTGGCAGCATTGCCCGGCTTTGATGAGTTGAGCTCGGCGCGAACGCCTGCCAGTTGGGATGGATAGTTGAGCAATACACTGTTGAAGGCGCAGCCAGTAAGGCTTAATGACAACAACAGTGGCAGCAGTAACTTGCCTGACTTCAAGAGCCGGCTCCTTGGTTTTGGATCTCCAGTCGTTCTCTCAGGGTGAGTCCTTCCAGATGATCGTATTCATGCTGAAAAATGCGCGCGATAAAGCCCTGTAACCATTCTTGCTGCCACTCGCCGCTGAGATCCTGATAACGTACCTCAATGCTTTCATGGCGCAGAATCTGTACTCTTTCACCGGGCAGAGACAGGCAACCCTCTTCCCCGGCCAGCATCTTGCCTGAGCGTTTGAGTATCTGTGGGTTGATCACCACCTGGGGCGCCATCAAAGGCGCATCCGGATATCTGTCGTTGGGATGGGATGCCATAATAAACAAGCGGATACCTTGGCCTACCTGAGGCGCGGCTATGCCTACGCCCTGTGCCAGTTTCATGGTCTCGAGCATTTTCTCGGCCAGGGCCGCCAAAGGTTCATCGAACAGTTGAACCGGCTGGGCAGTCAGCCCCAGAATACGTTCTCCGTGGGTTGCTATGGCTAACATCCTTATCCCCCTTTATTCAACTCAGTAGTGAGGCGGCGGTGTTTCTTCCGATTGAGACGCGATATTACTCGGTTCTACCGCCTTGAGTTTACTGATTAACAACTGGATCTGAAACTGCTGCTCGGCCACGACTTTATTGAGTTCGAAAATCTCCTGACTCAATTCTTCCAGTGTGGCTTCCTGAAATGACAGCTTGGTTTCGAGCTCTTCGATCCTGTCCGGGATTGCTTGCATTACTTACCTCTGTGTTGGCGCCGACCAGCGTTCCAGCAAGCTGGCACTACTGATACTTTGAAGTTGGCCGTTGTCGGATTCAGACACTGAGTATACTACGGCGCTTTGGGGCAAAGGCTTTTTTGGCAGTGAAACTTGCCAGTTGGCGACTTTTTTCCCCGAATCGACCTGCCACAGGCTTAACTCTCTGGCTGGCGTGCCGGTCAACAAGGCCTGTTCCTGTTGGATAAAGCGCGCCGCCGAAAAGTTCATTTGCCGCCGGACTATCGTCAGCGAGCTGGCCAGTTTCCCTGAGTCATTGTGCCAAATGTCGGCATTGCCGGTACTGTCGGACACTAAGCTGAGGTTACCGCTGCGGCTGAGGGCAACTTTCAGCACCCTGGAGTCCATCTGCCAACGCCTCAGTACCTGAGCATCCTGGGTGCGCCACAGCAGGGCGGTAGCGTCATTCGCCCCGGTCAATGCCAGGCGGCCATCGGCAGAGAGGGCAACGCTGTTGACCTTTTCGCTGTGGCCAAGAAATTTCACCAGTATGCCTGTGGTCGGGGTCAGCGACATTACCGCGCCATCGGCCAGCCCTACCAGCAACTGGCCGTTGTCGGCCACGGCCACAGCCTGGGCTACTGCCGGCAGTGACCACCAACCCGCCGCCCGGCCGTCGGCGATTTTCCACAGTGCAACTGAATCGCGGCTTAACGTCACCGCATATTCTCCATTGGCCGAGATATCCGTGGCGATGACATCATTGGCTGCACTGCCTTGAGCCCACTGATACTTGACCGCGCCTTGTTTGAGATCCCAAAGCCTGATCCCTTCCTGGCTGCTTATCAAAGCGTAGCGGCCATCGGCTGAGAGGCTGGCGCTGTAGCTGGGATCGGCCGCCAGGGATTGGCTGCTATTGGGGCCTGGGTGGCAAGCGCCAAGGCCAAGCAAAGTAAAACTGAGCGTGCAAATAAGTAGCAATCTGTTTATTGCCATGAACTTATACCGCCTCGACTTGTCATTTTGAGTAAGGGTAAAACGTTGTCGCTTCTACTATAAGGGGATAGGCTTGTTGGCCGCTTTCCCTTGTTAACCAGTATGGATAATCTGCTTTGTATCTCAAAGTTAACTGGTATAAAGTGAGTCGTCTTACATATTTTGGGTTAATTGTAACCATTTGAAGATCCTGAGGATGCCTTTAATGAAACCGATTTACAAAATTTCACTGGTCGCGCTGGCTCTGATCGGCCTTTCCGCCTGTAACCAAGAACAAAAAACAGCGAGTGCCGACAAGGTGGAACTGAGCTCTGTCGAGCAGAAAGAAGCTTATAGCGTGGGCGCCTCTATCGGCCGCTATATGGCCGGCCATATCAAAGAACAGGAAGAGCTGGGTTTCTCAGTCGATCGTGCTTTGATTGTGACAGGTTTCCAACAGGGGCTGAAAGACGAGCTGCAACTGACTGAAGACGAGATGCAGAAAGTGCTTGAAGGTCTGGATCAAAAGCTGAATGAAAAACGCATGGCCAAGGTTCAGGAGATGGCGGCCAAGTCGATGCAGGAAAGCAAAGCCTACTTGGAGCAGAACAAGGCCAAAGAGGGGGTGATCACCACTGAGTCTGGTCTGCAGTATGAAGTATTGACTCCAGGCGAGGGTGAGAAGCCAGCCGCCGAAGATATAGTGACTGTTCACTACCGTGGTACTCTGATTGACGGCACTGAGTTTGACAGCTCCTACTCCCGCGGTGAACCGGCAGAATTTGCTCTGAACCGGGTGATCCCGGGCTGGACCGAAGGTGTACAGTTGATGCCGGTCGGCGCCAAGTATCGCTTCGTAATCCCATCTGAACTGGCTTATGGCGAGCGTGACATGGGCACTATTCCAGCCAACTCAACACTCATCTTTGAAGTCGAGTTGCTCAAGGTCAAGAAGGCCGAAGCCCCCGTAGAGCCGACCGAAGCCGAGGCTTCTGCCAAGTAATCCCTTCTTTCACGGAAAGTGGATACCCGATATTGAAAAGGACGCCGCCGGCGTCCTTTCTTTTTACAGCCACTTCTAGGGCATTGACCCTAAAGCCATTTATAACGATAGAACAGCCACAACTGTCCCCCTACCAATATCAGCAGAAATAGGCAAAAGGCTCCGAAGGCCCAGCCGACATCGGCGCCCGGGATCCCGGCGATATTAACCCCGAGCAGACCGGTAAGAAACCCCAGCGGCAGGAAGACGGCGCTGATCAGTGACAGGAAATAGAGGCGGCGATTGACGGCCTCGGCTTGACGGTTTTGCAACTCTTCCTGGGTGACGCTGGCCCTATCTCTGATGGCATCCAAATCTTCGATGCAGCGAATGAGTTGATCGTTGATTTCGTTGAATTTAAGCCGCTGCTGTTCATCAAATACCTTGGCCGAGTCTGCCAGCAGGCGGGTAAAGGCTTCCCGCTGCGGCGCCAGGTAGCGCCGGACCACCACTATCTGGCGCCTGAGCTCGGCGATATCGCTGCGTAGATCTCTGTCGTTACCGGCCATGACCTTGTCTTCCAGATCGTCGACGGTTTCTTCCAGCCGGTCGATAAACTCCGTCTTTCGCTGGGTGAGACGCTGCGTCAGCGCCAGCAAAAACTCCCCGGTATTGCCGGGGCCAGAGCCTTGGCCGACGCTCTGGATAATGTCTTTGACCGATAACAGCTCGCGACTGCTGGTGCTGATAATTCTGTGATTGTCCAGGTAGAGGCGTATCGACACCATGTCTTCCGGGTCGGCCCCAGGGTTGTGATTGACCCCTCTGAGTGCCAGTAGGAAACCCTGGCCGGATTGGACTACTCTGGGGCGAGTGTCCTGCGCCAACAGGGCTGCCACTTCCAGTGCTTCCAGGCCGCTGTGTTGTTGCAACCACTGACGGTTGGATTTCTTCTTATAGTCCAGATGCAGCCAGAGTATGCCCTGCTCCGGGCGCCAGTCGCTGACCTGTTGCTGCGTCAACTCCTTGCCTGCCATCTCCCCGCTGAGCAGCAAGGCACAAAATTGTTTTTCGGCCATAGATTCACTCTCATAGGTTTGCTTTAGTTCAAGCTAACCTAGTTATACCACTGGGCATAGGAATTTACTCACTCAGTGACGATGAAAAGCTGGGCAGGCAAGTGGGCTAATGGGCGGTTTATTGGGATAAAGCGACATTGGCTTGCGCCGCATACGTGCTTTTTCAACTCGCCCTTGGGGAGCTAGTCAGCCACCCGAGGACTACACCAACTTGTCTCGCCGTAGCATCACTATGCCATCGCCAATCTGGCTTGAACCCCAATGGTTGACACAGTTCTGAGCAAGTCAAACTTCTATAGGGAATGATATTACGATAGAAAGTAAAGCCCAGGCATAACTATGGGCAATCCCCTGGGCTCTGGGTTAAAATTAGGATAGGTTTGATTACAGCAAAAGAAGTGGCACCATGGAATACGAATTTCGGCGCAATTCACTGACGGGAACCGCAATGGCCCGCTTCAGTATGGAGCATCATGTACTGGGGCAATGGTTTTCTGAAGAGTTGGCGGATAACGCCGAGATCTGCACTCAGGTCAAACAGGCATTGGCGGATTTACAGTCAGGACGCATTCGCGAATGGCAGTTGATTGGTCGGGATCTGACGCTGCAACTGGATCAGGAGCAGGTGCGGGTTTACGCCAATGTGCTCGAATTCGGTGAGAGTCAGGAGTTGGATGAGTCCCTCTCTCTTTATGATGCCGAGTCAGAAGCCTGGTGCGGCCTGGAAGACTTTCAGGATGTGCTTGAGAGTTGGTGTGACTTTCTGCACCAGAGCCGCTGAACAAGCGGCATGGGCGGCAATGAGAAGGGACGCGGTAGCGTCCCTTTTTTGTGGCTTAACGGTTGAGATAACGCACAGCCATTTCGGTGCGGGACTTGGCATTGGCCTTGCGAAGCAGGTTTTTGACATGCACCTTGACCGTGCCTTCGCTGATATGCAGTTCTTCGGAAATAACCCTGTTGCTCTGTCCTTCTGCCAGATGCTGCAGTATCTGCAACTCTCTGGGGGTCAGGCTGTCGAGCCAGGCTTCCTCTTCGGCGGCATTTTTCAATTCAAACAGATAGTCTTCCACTTCGGCGCTGATCACTCTGTGGCCGGACATGGCTTCTTTCAGTTGCCCGAGCAGCAGATCGGGTTCGGTATCCTTGAGCAGGTAACCATCGGCGCCGGCTCGCAGCAAACGGATAACATCCTGTTTGGCATCGGAAACCGTCAGGATAACGATTCTGGAGGTCACTCCCTCCTGACGCAGGGCGTTCAGGGTATCGAGACCTGTCATGCCTTTCATATTCAGATCCAGCAGGATAATGTCCGGCTCGTTTTCGGCGGTGGCCGCCAAGGCGTCGAGCCCGGTACCGGCTTCACCGAAGAGACTAAAGTCAGGATCGGATGCCAGTAACTGACAGATACCGCGACGCAATAAGGGATGATCATCGACTACCAGAACTGAATAAGGTTTACCCATGATGTGGCTCCTGCTGAGGTGGGAAAGTCAGGACAACACTGGTGCCTCCCGACGCATTGCTGGAAAATTCAACCATACCCGAGAGGCGGCTGGCGCGTTCGTGCATTATCCCTATGCCGAAATGTTGATCCCTTTCCTTGATATGCGCCAGGCCTATGCCGTTGTCTTCGATACTGATAACCACCATGTTATCAGAGTTCTTTTCGCAGCTGATACAAATACGACTCGCATTTGCATGTTTAATGGCATTGAGGGTGGCTTCGCGGGTGAGCTGCAGAATATGAATATGTTGGTGCGCCGCCAGTAACTGGGGCGGCAGACGATAGTTGAGCTCCAGCTCTGTCTCTGTTTGGCTGCGCAGTTGCTCCAGCATAGCCTCGAGGGCGTTGCGCAGATTGGGTTCTTTAACTGTCAGGCGGAAGGTAGACAAGAGTTCTCTGAGCTGGGCGTAGGCTGTGGTCACCCCCTCATTGAGTTCTTCGAGCTGTTGGGTCACCGCCGGGCTTTTGCAGCTCTGATCGAGGCCTTTACGCAGCAAACTTATCTGGATTTTCAGGAAGGATAGCAGTTGCCCCAGTGAATCGTGCAGCTCTCTGGCGATAACCGCCCGCTCTTCCAACAGGGCCAGTTGTTGGCGCTGCTCGGAGGCATTGTGAATCACAATCGAGCGAGCCAGCATGATGGCGAAGTTTTCAAACAGGGGCACATTGATATCGTGCTTGCCTATCACTTCCAGAAAGCCGAGTTCCTGCTGTTCAAACTTGAGCGGAAACTGCATGGTTTGTCCGGATTGCGGCCAGATTTCCTCGTCGGTGGCGATCACCTCCATGGCATCTTCATCCTGTTGAATAATCAGCCGCAGATGTTGCAGGTGCTCATACTCCTTGAGTTGCAGCAGCGACTGTCGCATCACCTCGAAATTGAGTTTGCCCGAGTGCAGCAACACCAGATTGTCATAAAGAAACTTGAGCTCACGGTTGGCACGGGTCAACGCCAGGGTCTTCTCCTTCACCTGAGTTTCCAGATTGCCATAGAGAGTTGCCAGTTCCTGAGCCGTACTGTCCAGGGCATCGGAAAGAGCGCTGAGCTCAATATATTCCGTCTTCGGCATTTCGACGGCAAAGTTACCTTTGGATATAGTGTTGGCTGATTCCATCATCTGTTGCAGCGGCACCACCACCTTGCGTTTGGTAAAGCGCACGGCGATAAAGGCAATCAGCAGCATCAAACCCAGACCTACTATCTGGCTGACGGCCAGCAATCTTAGTTTGAAGGCGGCATGGTGCTCCATCTCCAATACCAGCAAATCTATGGTATCGACAAAGTCTTTCAGCGAGGAGGCATAATTGCGTGAGTCTTCCTGCTCTATGTAGTACTTCATGACCTTCCACTTGCTGATCACCAGTTGGTATTGCTGCCCGAGCCTGGCCGGCGATGACCAGTCCATTGAGCGCACCAAGGCATCTGAGTAGAGGGTGTTTTCAAATTCGCGAATTTTTTGCAGCGCTTCTTCACTGCCGGAGTTGGCATAAAACATCAGTCGGTAGCTCTGCATCCGCAATGAACCGGAGGCGTTGATCGCCCGGGCATCTCCCAGGCTGTAAGACAGATTGATAATGGCAAAAGTGGCCAAACCGCTTGAAAGCAGGATAAGGGTCAGCATTAAGCCTAAAATGGTAGAGGTCAAGCTGCCTCGTTTCATGAAATATTCACTCACTTTTGCTAAGGTTTCCTCAGTCCCTGCAGTGTTGCTCTCGATTATCGGAAAGGAAACGCGCCGATAAGATTGTCGAGAATAAAAAAGGACTTGGGTCTCAGAGTTCTACATTAGCCAGCACTTGAATACATTAACAAGAGTACAAAAATGTGAACAACATCGCCTTCACATTTTGATCTGGCGCAAACTTCGCCCCGGATACCCCCTAAGAGGTATATTTTTGGTGTATTTAAGCGGCTACTTTTGACCTTGGAGATGTCGTGGTTATTGCAAATAACGATAAAGTAACACGGAGATGAGATGGTGAAAAAATTAAACCAAAAATCCTTTGCACTCAGTGCATTGGTCGCCGCAAGCCTAATGGCTGCCGGTGCGTTTGCGAGTGACAAGACTGAGCCTCGCAACGAAGTCTACAAAGACAAGTTCAAAAATCAATATGCCAGTTGGCATGACACTGCAAAGAGTTCTGAAATTGTTGACGTATTGGCAGAAGATCCCAACTTGGTAATCATGTGGGCCGGTTATGGTTTCGCCAAGGACTACAATGCCCCTCGTGGCCACATTTATGCCGTGACGGATGTGCGCAACACCCTGCGCACCGGTGCGCCAAAGAGCGCCGAAGATGGTCCAATGCCAATGGCTTGCTGGAGCTGTAAGAGCCCGGATGTTCCTCGCCTGATAGAAGAGCAGGGCGAAGATGGTTACTTCACCGGTAAGTGGGCCAAAGGTGGCCCTGAAGTGGTTAACGCCATAGGTTGTGGCGATTGTCACGAGAAAGGTTCTCCTAAGCTGCGTTTGGGACGTCCTTTTGCCGAGCGCGCCATGGAGACCTTGGGTACACCATTTGATAAGGCTTCTCGCAAAGACAAGCAATCCATGGTTTGTGGTCAGTGCCACGTAGAATACTACTTTGAGAAAGTGGAAGGTCGTAAGGGTTTTGTTAAGTTCCCATGGGATCAAGGCACTACAGTAGAATCCATGGAAGCTTACTACGATGCCATCGAATTTGCCGACTGGACTCATGCTTTGTCCAAGACTCCTATGCTGAAGGCACAGCACCCAGGTTATGAAACTTGGCAGCTGGGGGTTCATGGTAAGAACAACGTGACCTGTGTTGACTGTCACATGCCAAAAGTGACCAACGACAAGGGGCGTAAGTTCACCGATCACAAAGTGGGTAATCCGTTCGACCGCTTCGAAGAAACCTGTGCTCAATGCCACACTCAGAGCAAAGAGTTTATGGAGAATCTGACTGCTGAGCGTAAAGTTAAGGTTAATGAGCTGAAGCTGAAGGCTGAAGATCAAATCGTCAAGGCTCACTTTGAAGCCGCTGCCGCCTGGAAAGCCGGTGCGACTGAAGTCGAGATGAAGCCAATTCTGACTGATATCCGTCATGCTCAATGGCGCTGGGATTATGCTATCGCCTCTCACGGTGTCGCGGCTCACGCTCCTGATGAAGCGCTGCGGGTGCTGGGTACTGCGGTTGACAAGGCTGCCAACGCCCGGGTGAGACTGGCACAGTTGCTGGCCAGGAAAGGTATCACAGAGCCAGTTGCGCTGCCGGATATCTCCACCAAGGCCAAGGCTCAGGCTGCTCTGGGTATGGACATGAAGAAGATGGTTTCCGATAAGGAAGACTTCAAGAAAAATGTTCTGCCCAAGTGGGATGCTGAAGCCAAGAAGCGTGAAGCGACCTACAACTAACAGTCGTTAACATCACGAAATGAAAAATCCCCGCATCGCGGGGATTTTTTATCTCGCAAGTTATCAATGGTATCCAGCGAGTATTGGTTGACCTATTTGATCAGCTTAAGCAGAGCCTTGAAGCGTTCACCTTCTGCCTGATGTTGCAGTTCAAACAGTAAAGATTCACTGTTATTGAGCCTGGCTCCCTGCTGCTTCATCATCTCAATTCCCAAGAGTTTGTTGCTTTCACTGCGGGAGCTGACAGCATCGGCTATCAAGTGCACATCGAAACCCTGCTCGATAAGATCACCACAGGTTTGATAGACACAGACATGGGTCTCTATCCCGGCCAGCAGTACCTGTTTGCGGCCCGTGCTCAGCAGTGCCTCACGGAACGCCGGGCAATGCCAGCCACTGAAGTGATGCTTGGCAATCGGCGAAGTGGTCTTGGATAACAGAGCGGCCAGCGACTCTGTCGTGGGGCCGAGCTTCTGCGGCAACTGTTCCAGCCAGAGCACCGGGATATCAAACAAGGCCGTGCCTTCTATCAGCATGGCCAGTTGCTGATGCAGCTGTTCACTCTTGTCCATTATCTGCGCCAGTTTACCCTGAACATCCACTATGACCAGCACGCATTCTTCCGCTTTTAACATTTTGTTCTCCTTCTGGTTGGTCTTAGGACAGGTGTAAACGAGTCCTTCTTTCGCTTCAGTTAACGTCAGGACATTCAGTTAACGTCAGTACAGGGCTTAAGCCAATAGGTCTTAGGTCGTAGATGATTGCGCTTTTTTTGTGCGCCCAAGCCTTACTTGCACCTAATTGGTGCATATCTGCAGTCCTCCACTCGGTCCGTAAAAGCTAACTCTTTATAAAACAAAAAATTAACATTCTGGCCTGATGTTTGAATTGCTTTTGGCATAACACCAATACAGCAAGGCGATTCTGGAGGTCTGGATGAAATTAGTCAGCGCAATCATTAAGCCGTTCAAGCTCGATGATGTCCGCGAAGCGATTGCGGGCATAGGCATTGAGGGGATGACGGTCACCGAAGTCAAAGGTTTTGGCCGACAAAAGGGGCATACAGAGCTCTATCGGGGAGCCGAGTATCAGGTGGACTTTCTGCCCAAGGTTAAGCTCGAGATAGCCACCAAGGCGGAGAATCTTGAGCACCTGCTGGAGGTCATCACCAACGCCGCCCATACCGGCAAGATAGGTGACGGCAAGATCTTTGTGACAGATCTGGAACAGGTTATCCGTATTCGTACGGGCGAAACAGATACAGAAGCGCTGTAAGGGGGAGAAGATGGAAGAACTGAGCAAATTGGGTACTACGGTCACAGAGCTGCGTTTTGCGCTGGACACCTTTTACTTTCTGATCTCCGGCGCGCTGGTGATGTGGATGGCGGCGGGTTTCGCCATGCTGGAGGCTGGGTTGGTGCGTTCCAAAAACACCACAGAGATACTGACCAAAAACATCTGTCTCTATTCAATCGCCTGTATCACCTACCTGATTGTGGGTTACAACATCATGTATGTGGACAATGGCGAGGGCGGCTGGCTGCCGAGCATCAGCACCTTGATAGGCTCTCAAGCTGCCGACGCCGACCATGCGCTGGAGTCTGATTTCTTTTTCCAGGTGGTATTTGTGGCTACAGCCATGTCGATTGTTTCCGGCGCCGTGGCCGAGCGCATGCGCCTGTGGGCTTTCCTGGCATTCAGCCTGGTAATGACGGCAGTCATCTATCCGGTGGAAGGTTACTGGACCTGGGGCGGTGGTTTCCTTTCCGAAGCCGGCTTTGTCGACTTTGCCGGTAGCGGCATAGTGCATATGGCCGGTGCGGCCGCGGCCTTGGCCGGTGTCTTGCTGCTGGGGGCCCGTAAAGGTAAATATGGCGCCAATGGCCAGGTTAACCCTATCCCGGGATCCAACCTGCCGCTGGCAACCCTGGGGACTTTTATCCTCTGGATGGGCTGGTTTGGTTTCAACGGTGGTTCTCAGTTACTGGTCTCTGATGCCGAAAATGCCAGTGCCGTGGCCAAAGTCTTCGTCAACACCAATTCGGCGGCGGCCTTCGGCGCAGTATCTGCATTGATCGTCTGTAAGATGGTGTGGGGCAAGGCCGACTTGACCATGATACTCAATGGTACTTTGGCTGGTTTGGTGGCTATCACGGCCGATCCATTGTCGCCCTCTCTGCCTATGGCGGGTGTGATAGGCCTGGTAGCCGGCGGTTTGGTGGTGTTCTCCATTGTGGGCTTTGACCGAATCAAGATAGACGATCCTGTCGGGGCTATCTCGGTGCACGGGGTCGCCGGTTTCTTCGGTTTGATGATGGTGCCTCTGTCCAATGCCGATGCCAGTGTGACAGGGCAGCTGTTTGGCGCTGCGGTGATCTCTGCCTGGGTGTTCCTGGCGTCATTGCTGGTGTGGGGCGCCTTGAAAGTGACCATGGGGATCCGGGTGACCGAAGAGGAAGAGTACAACGGTATGGACGCATCGGACTGTGGTATCGATGCCTATCCTGAGTTTGTGACTGTCAAGAACGCCAATTGAGAGGCCAAGAACGCCAATTGATAAGCCAAGAACACCAGCTGATAAGTCATGAGTGTTTTTGAGAGACCAAGCAAGCTTCCTTAATCTTTAAGCCATCTCTTGTGAGATGGCTTTTGGTTAGAGCTGGCTTTTGGGTTAGCGGCCTTGTTGTTACCTGGTTTGGCGGGAGTCGGCCAGGAAAAGCGCATTTTGGGGCTATGGCGCTTGATGACAGACGCTTTTGGGGGCAGACTGAAAGCAGAAACAGCCTGGAGCCTAAGGGGATGGCGATGAAGACTCTCAGTGGAATGAAGCTGACCGGTACTTTTTTCGGCGCTTTGTTAATTACCTTGCTGTGGCTTGGCAATGCCGAGGCAGGTCAAGTGGTGGTTCGTGATGCCAGTGAGCCCTTCGATGCCTTTGCCGTCAGGGATGAATTACTGCGTCAGCATGAGTGGCAGGAACTACTGCGCTCGCAGCAACAACTGGAGATCCTCCGCAGCCTGCCTGCCATATGTGTTCCTTACATGCGCCCCTATCGCTACTTTTCCTGCGATGGCCATTTTTATCGCCCCTATCTTTACCGGCAACAGCAGCTCTATATAGGGATCCCCAAGCCGGGTTCCGACGTTATTGCTCCCGGGAATGAAGGCTTGAACTAGGGTATATTCACATTTTGTCACCCTTTGGCGCGGCAGGAGTGGCCAGTCTGACTTAAGCTTTCAGTAAAGAAGCCTTAACTCAGGAGGCCTTATGTTCTCAGGCACTTTCTCAAGCGCTTTCTCCGGCTCTCTCACTCATTCTTTCTTTGGCACTCTATCCACTACCATCTTGAGTCGCCTATTGGGTGCGGTTTTGCTGCTGCTATTTTGCGGTTGCAGCAGTACCCCGGTGCCAAGCAAGATGGCTCTTGGCAGCCTGTTTCAGGATAACCAATTCAAAGAGGCAGGGAATATCCCCGAGCCCGCCGAGTTATTCGCTTTGCCTCCCGAAGCGGTGCAGTTACTCAGAGGTGCTTATAGCCGCGGTGCACTCATGTCCAATCAGGAGTTGGCCCACGAATGGTTGGCTGACTATATCCATGCCGACAAGGGCGGTTTTCGCTATCAGGACAACTATACCCGCACCGCCGCCGAAACCTTTCATGACAGGGCCGGAAACTGCATGTCACTGGTGATCCTGACGGCGGCCATGGCGCAACAACTGGGGATAGAGGTTGAATTTCGTGATGTGGAAGTGCCCCCGGTCTGGGATCGTCAAGGCGCCTTTTATCTGGTCAATGGTCATATCAACCTCAAGTTATACCCGCCCAAGAATAATCATGTCTTCCATGTCACCGAGCGTTCCATCCTGGTGGATTTCCTGCCCGAGCGTGCTGTGCGCAGCTATAAGGTCAATAAGATCAGCCAAGGTACTGTGGTCGCCATGTATTACAACAATGCGGCGGCCGAGGCATTGATCAATGAGAATTGGGATCTCGCATACGGCTTGTTGAAAAAGAGCTTGCAACAGCAGAGTCTGTTTATTCCGGCGCTCAACAGCCTGGCGGTGCTTTATCGCGCCAGGGGCATGGAACAGATGGCCGAGCGGGTCTACCGCTATGCGTTGACGCTTGAGCCGGAAAACATGACTACCCTCTATAACCTGGCGGTCATACTGAGCAGCCAGGACAGACTGGATGAATGGGCCGAAGTGCACAAGGTACTGGAGCTTGCCCGGATCCGGAATCCTTATTACTACTATGATATGGCGCAACAAGCCTACATGGATAGCCAATATGACGAGGCGCTGAGTTGGTATCGAAGAGCGATTGAGAAGGCGGATTATCGCCACGAGTTTTACTTTGGTTTGTCCAGAACCTATTGGGCAAAAGGGGACTCCGACCGCGCGAAGAGCAATCTGCAAAAGGCGTTGGCGCTGGCCGGTGACGGCGAGCAGAAAAAACGCTATCAGGCCAAGTTGCATGCGATGGAAGGGCATTGATTCAAAAGCTTGGCTGAAAGAGTGAGGTTATAAAGGCGCAACTGGTTAAGCCAAGCTGCAGAGTAAAAAGCCCGATGCTGACATCTGCATCGGGCTTTTTACTTTCTGGCTATAAGTTTCTCTCTGCCTGAAAGCTGGCTTTAAAGGGCTTCGAAACTCAGCGCCTTGTCGCGGTAACTCAAGCGCGCCATCTGCCCCATATCCTTGAGCTCAACTGCCCTGACACCATAGGGCGGCTTTAAGCCCGAATTTTGGATTAGCTCAAGGTTTAGAGGCAACTGCAGACTGTTTTGCTCTTGTGTCAGCCAGGCCGCGGTCTCACTCTGCAGTATGGCGATTTCCTGCCCTTGGGCATCGGTCCCTGTCAGTATTGCCGACACCCCAAAACGACCACTTTGGGCCAGCTCCAGCGTAAAGTTGAGGGCGCTTGGCAGACCATTTTGCCAACCCACTTTGATTTCGGGTGCCAGCCGTGCCGATGGATAGAACTGCTTGAAGGCGGTCTTGACTGTTCGTCGTACCAAGGTGTTATCTACCTGGGTCTCAATATCGACCACCAATTCACTGAAACCCGCATTGCTTGAGGGCATGGGCAACTGCTCATTTTGCAGTCGCCAGCTGTCGCCACTTTGGCTGAGCTGAAGTGGTTTTTGCTCGCCGCTTGCTTGCTGCAGCCGGGCACTGGCCAAACGAGGTGAACCCATGGCCTTATCGTTCTCAAGCGCCAGCTCCAACTCGAGATGGGTGTTGGCCTCGAGTGATGATGGGGTGCTTAACTTGAGACGATAGGCAGAGCCTTTCTCCTTGACATTGACCAGATAGTTGTCAGTGGCGGTCAGCGCTGCGGTGACCTGCAGACGATAGAGACCGGGCTTGATATCTGAGTTCAGCAGCAGGGCACTGGAGTCATCATCCATCCCGGCACTGGCCAGAGACTCAGAGTCTACGGCGCGGCGGATAAGACGCTTGTTCTCAGTTTTGCCTGCGGCCGAGCTGAGTTGAACTGCGTCCGGAGCAATGCTCTTGGGGGCAGTAGGGGCGCCGCTGCTTGTATCCCAGCGAGGAGCCAGACGGATAACGCTGCTGCCTTGGGTTAATGGCAGCTCTAGGCCTTGGTTAAGCTCGGCGCCTGTAACCATCAACCAGTATTCATCACTGCTGGCACTGGCGGTTTTGTCCGGCAGCTGGGCCTGATACTCCCCTGACAGCGCCCTGACAAAGCTGACATCTTCCCTGGAGGTATTCAAGGGCGGCAATTGCCCTGTATCTAGCTCTTCTCCTGCCTTGATATCGCTTGCCTGGGGCGGCACCATGGCCAAGGTCAGGCTCTTGGGCTGCTGGTTTTGTTCTACCTTGGCATCATCCTGGCAACCCGTGAGGCTCAGGAGTATCGCTGCCAGCAGCGGTGTCTTGCTGATATACATCTTCATACTTACGTCCTCAGATATGATTGCGCAGAAGGGTGTCGAGATTAAAACAGGCCCGGCGGCTTTGATGGTGACTCAAAGGTTCTCTGTCACGGGTTTTCTGCTTATCGGTAAACCAGACACTGCCGGCGGCACTTTGGGAGTTGCACTCAAGAAAACCGTCGGAGCAGTTATCCAGCCAGTTTTGGGTAGTCTCCAGGCCCACTTGATTCTGATAGCCGCCGCAATAGCTGTCGCTGTCCCAAACTGCCGACTCCACGTCCGAGCCGACAACAGCTTCAAAAGGCTTACCCAGAGAAGGGCGCCCGGCTGTGCCGTACAGCCATTGACTGTTGTATTGCGCCATCCAACCCACTTGCTGCTGTTTGACGGCATCGCTGTCGTAACCGAGCAGCCAGCCGAGACTGGTTTCAAACACATTGCCTTGAGTGACGGCATCGGCCAGTGGTGTACCGGCACTGGAAGGAGCCAGCGCTATCACTCGGCTGATGCTGTTGATCACAGCTGGATAACGTCCATCCCAGGTGGGATTGGACAAGACCCAGCGCACTATGTTGCCGCCATTGGAGTGGGTGATAAGGATCAGTTGATCCAGATTGCTGGCGTTGATAAAGCTCTGCAGCTGATCGACCAAACAGCCGGCAGCGGCCTCATCCCACATATATTGCTCGAAGTCACAGTTGATGACCTGATAGTTACTCGGGGTGCTGATACCTTGACGAACTGAATCGACAAACTCGCGGGTCCAGTAATCGTTCAGGGCATCGGTTTGTTTTCCTGTTCCATGGACAAAGGCGACGCCGGTGGCGCCATGACTCAGGGAGCAGACACTACAAAGACCCAACATCATCAGGGTGGTGGATATTTTCATGTCGCATTTCTCTTGTTGATAATCATTATTTTGTGAAGGGATAAATATGTCTATCCGCTAATTAAGTTAGTTGTAATGTTTGCTTGCAGCAAGTTAATTGCTGAAATATTGGCTAGGTTAAGCCAATTGAAAGGGATAGCTGTATATAGAGGAATTTCTTAATTTTTTAGTTAAATATAACTGTTGAACATGAGAGGAGGGAGCCGCTTTTGAGCGCACTCTATATGAGTTACTTGCCTATAAAAAGGAGTTCAATCGGGTTTGATTCAAACC
>Ga0114983_1000063_pt1 | contig 38767 bp, 45 predicted proteins | sample Shrwel_input2_RT_FD_87182 | JGI IMG/M metagenome (GOLD analysis project Ga0114983, IMG submission 87182) | Subsurface microbial communities from deep shales in Ohio, USA - Utica-3 well 1 S input2 RT | ecosystem: Environmental > Aquatic > Deep subsurface > Shale gas/oil reservoir > Produced... | reverse complement strand
GTCGGCAGTCTGCGCGATTATCTCCGCAAACGGCGGGTCGCCGTCGGTTACTGCAAGGCTTTGGTGCTCTGTCCACACGTTGCCGTCTTCGGAAAGCTGGCGCTGGGCTCGCTGCAGGCTCTCCTTGACGAGCAACAGCGGCGCCTCTGGCACGTCTCGCGATACGCGGGTTGCAAGCTCATCCAGCGTCATGCTCTGGTCCTCTGCGGATTGGCGGACAAGTCAGGGGCGTTGGGTGATACCTGCTGATCGGTCTGCGCCTTGCCGGACAGTTGCTGCATGTAGGCCTGGTAGTGCATCTGAGAGCGCCGCAGGTTGGCGGCGTGTTCGGCGTCTTTGGCGTAGGCGCGATACAGGATGTAATCCAGTGCCACCGGGCCGTAGGCGTCATTGAGCTTGAACTTGTCGGCCCCCACGCCATCCAGGCCAAGGCTTACGTCGTGCGGCTCGGGTACAGCCGAGTAAATGATTTCCAGTGCAGCGCCCGTGTCAGCCGGCGGATATACGTAAAACGTGGTCGGGTCCAGCTCATCAAACACGTAGTGCTCGATGTTGGTGCTGGCCGGGTCGGAATGCCAGGTTCGGCGCGTTGAGTCCAGCGCCCGCCTGGTGGTAACCATGACCGCCATCTGGTTACTGGCCGTGGCGGTATTGCGGACCACATCAATCAGGCGCAGGCCCGATTGTGGAATGCTTTGTTTGGTGCCAGGGTTCAGCAGAAGCTCTTCATTGACAGAATAGGCGTCGGGCTTCAGTTGCACGGCTGCCTGATAGAACTCGTTCAGCCAGCCGCCAAACTCGTCGTTCTTCCAGCGCACACCTTCATCTGCAACGCTTCCGTCAGGGTTGACCTCTTGCATTATTCGCTTGGCGTTGTTGACGATATCCGCGACGGTGACGGCCATGGGTCAGACTTCCTCCATGTGCGGCATATCGGCCATTGCAGCGGTCCATGGCATGATGCGCCCTGTATTTCTGTTGCGGGCCATCTTGCTGGTGTATCCGGATGCTTTCGGGGCTTGCGGTTCTGGTTCGGGCTGCGCCGGTTCGTCGGCAGCCTCCGCAGTAAAGCCTCGGCTTTCGGCCTCACCAATCAATTCGGCACGCAATACCTCTTTGGCTTTACGTTTGTCCACATCAACACCCAGGTGCTCGATACCAAGAGCCTCCAGATCATCCTTGGTGCGGGCCTTTTCTAACTTATAAATCAAGTCCATGTGTCACTCCAGAAACAAAAGACCGCCCCGGAGGGCGGCCTAATGGTTAGTGGGTTTAACCGCGCTCGGCGTACAGGTGACCGATGGCGTTCGGGTCGATGACCTTGCGGCCATAGACGTTCAGCCCACGGATCAGCTTGCCGAAATCGTCGGGATTCGGCAGCGTTTCCATGTTGGTCATCTGGCTTGCGAAGGTCAGCGCCTTCTTGTGACCAAAGATCACATTGGTGGCCTGATTGGTAGTGGTGCCGTCAACAACCGTGCTCAGATTATTGTTCACGTACACGTCGAACCGGTCAAGCTGGCCAACCTTGCCGTTGCGGAACACGGAGGTGGAATCACCCATTGCGCTCGCGTCACGCAGGTCGGACTTTTTGAGCATGCCGTTCATCCACGCAGGGAGGATCACGTAACGGCCAGTGTTCGGCACGTTCTGCTCATCCAGTGCAGTGCCGCAATCTACCAGAACATCCAAGACGTTCGCCTTGGTGATCGCCACCGGTGCGCCAGCCACGCCCAGATTCAGTGAGCCGGACTTGGCGCCTGCCGCTGCACCGGCGTTGGCCGCAGCCGCCTCGGTGTAGGCGTAGGCGTTGATGTCGGTATCAATCTCGATACCCATCTGCTGACCGCCGTCTTCAGACCAGTTATCCATCAGGTTCAGGTCGGACTGATAGGAATCGATGTCGTTGACCTTGAAGGAAAACGATTTGGCCCTGTTGATTTGAAGCTCAACCTTGTCGCTGGTTGGCGCCTCATACGTCAGGCCACCGCCTACCTCGTAGTCGCTGATAGTAATGGAGGGCGTAGTGCGGATCTGCACCGAATCCCCTACTTGTTTGATTTCACCCTCATATATGGTGTTCTTAACTAGCCTTAGCTAATTCCGACTGTCGCTTAGCCCATCGTTGCTTGTCGTAACACTTTCGGCATAGTCCGTAGCAGTAGTGTGGCGCGTTGCACCCACATCCGCCCTCGGCCCATTTTTTGCGGCCTTTCTCTTTTGCCGTTTCAATGTCTGTTACGTTTTCAAGCAATTTGTTGATAAGCCCTGGTTCACTCAGTCTGTGCGGCTGCGCTTTCAGTTGCTTCATTGATGCCTTGATGCTTTTACCGTCTCGGTAATGTCCCATCTTGGCGCAACCAAGGATGAAATCTGCTTGGTGTTTTTTGATGATCGCGTACTTGCCCCAATGGCCTAAAACTTGTTTGGCCTTGGATGGCGGCATGGTCAGCGTATAGCTTGTAATGCCGTTTGACGCCGTGGCAATCGAACCGCCAAATGCTTTCTGGATTAACTCAATGCCCTCTGAATCATAGTCCGAGGATGACGCTTCCAGCGTCAATTGAGCGGACGTTCGATTTTTCGGAACCCTTACTCCGAAACATCCGTCACCATCCAAGTACCCCGCCATCCATTTCCTTGATGGATAGTTGGGTAGCGGCAAGGATTTCCTTTTCCTCTCCACTTTCAAAAAAGCGGTTGTCTCTTTCCGATCAACAATACTGCCAGCTATGTCAAGAACTACTGCTGCATAGTGGCGCTTAATCACCAAGTGCTTTTGGATTCGAGCAAGAGCCATTTCGGCCTTCTTGCCAAGAAGTTTTAGACTTGTCGCCTGGCGCTCATCGTTATACTGAATGGAACCGCCAATAACCTCTTTGATCCGGAATAGCACATCATCCCTGCGGGTCAATTGCGTGAAACTCATCATTACATGCGTGCGCATTTTCGATGAATCACGACTTTTTCCGATGTACCGGTACGCGATACCGATACTGCCATCGGAGTCTAGGAAACCCGCAATGTATTTCTCGCTTAGCCTTGCCATTGTTTGGCTGCTCCTAAGTCTTAGCGCTTGCCTCTGGTTAGCCTAAGCCTTCCAGTTATTCAGAACCAGTTTTAAATCGCCAACTTTATCTAGCGATCTCAGCGTAAGCTGTTGATGCGTATAACTTTTCTACCAACTTTCCGCTCCATATCGATGGGATAAACCCGCTCGAACTGGTGCTGGAAAGGTCCGGATAACCGGTCGCGCGTGTTGGACCTGCCATGATAATTACCTCTCGGAATCAATGAACCGCGAGGCGGAAAGGCGGCGCATTATCGCACTCGCCCTTCACGCTGTGCGGCGAAAATGTCGGCTTCGAGCCGCTTCGCCTCATCAGGATTGTTTCGATACTTTCCGGCGGTCTTGTCCGCGTAGAACTGTTTGATCTCCGGTCCAGTCCAGATCTTGGCGCCCTTGGGCTCGGTTGTGGATCGGCTGGTGGGAGGGTCAACTTGATCGTCGGGAATGCCCTGATTCGGTTTCTGCGACTGCTGTTTTTTGAAGGTGTTGAACACGGCGGCTACACCGTCTGCATCCAGTGCCTGTTGCGCAGCGCTCAGCGATTGCTGGCGCTGGCTTCCAGTCTGCGGGTCAAACCCTGCAAGGAAGGCGCGGAACTTGTCGCTAGCATTAACGGACTTCCAGTCGGGCACCAACTCGTTGAGCGCGGCCCAGAAAGACGCTTCCGTCTTCTGTTGCTCCTTCCGCTCGAACGATTCAACTTTGCGCTTCAGCTCGTTCACTTCGGCGCTGTTGTCGGGTTTGCCAGTACTGCTGGAGACCATGCGCTGCACGAACGACACGAAATCCTCACCAAATTCCTCTTTGAACTGAGCCATTTGCTCGTCAGTCAGGCCGCCAGGGTTGGTGGATTGGTCGGAACTGGACTCCAATTCCGTGATCTGGCGATCTTTTTGCTCAAGCGTCTGGGTCAGCTTTCTGACCTCTTCACTCAGCGCAGGCACCTCTTTATCGTACTTCCCTTGTAGGACGCGGAAACGGTTTTCCCAGTAGGTGTCGGAGCGCTTGGGCTCATCGTCCTGGGAGCGCTTTGCTTCCTCGGGTTTCGGCTCAGTGTCTGCGGATTGGGTGGCAGTGTCCGGTGCATCAGGCGTCTTTTTATCCGGTTCCGGAGCCGAAGGTTCGGGATTCTGGAGGGATTCAAAGTGCTGCTTGGCCGCATCGGCCTGCTGCTGGATCGAACGGGGTAGTGTCATTTCAACTCCTATACGCTTATCTGCGCGGTGAGCCGGCATGGCCGGGGTTCACGATTCGGGTTCGCGGATTCAATGCCGTTGGCCTTACCGACATCGAGTGCTCGCCCACAAGAAAACCGCCTCCTAATTGTGAAGCGGCTTTTTTGTGAGGCCCTGGTTCGGGCTATTGCGTGTATTTCCTGTTGACGACCTCGCGGGCTTCATTGAGGTTGCCGATCAGGCCATTGAGGGTGTCAGCGCATCCCTGGAGTTTGTGGATTTGCACCGAATCCGGCACCCGCTCCAGTTGGTCCCGGCATTCCTCGCGCCGGGCCTTGAGGATAGCCAGCAGGTGCTGACCGTCCGGGGATTGCGCGATTCTGGCCAGCGCCTTCCATTGTTTTTCCTGCATTGTCTGCCTCACGCACCATGTTGAGAATTTCGGCCATCAGTTTCTTGGCCTTCAGCGGGGTCATCACCGCAGTTTCCTGGGTGTCGGCCTGCGTCTCGGCCACCTCCGCCTCGCTCTTGGCGGCCTTGGCCATTTTCTCCTTGGCCTCGGCCTGCTTAATCATGTTTTCCAGTTCCTGCATCATTTGCTGCGCCTCGTTCTGGCCCTTGGCGTTCTCCTGCATCTTGTCCTCGGAAGGGATCAGGCCCGGCATATCCAACTTCTCGGCCACGGCTTCCAGCAGATCACGGCGGCCCTCGCGACCGATAATACCCATATCAATATCATTGGCCGTCATGGCCAGGAACTCGGCTCGCATCTGGTGCGTCTGCTCACGGATCAGCATGGCGCTTGAGCCTCGCGGAACCACGGCCACATCGCCCTTGATGCTGATATCGTCGCTGTATTGCATGTTGTGCAGCCACAGAGCCTCGATTACACGACGGATGACGCCACGGTCAATGTGGCGGATGGCGTCCTTGATGCCCTTATTGGCGCTTTCCATGAGCATGGAAAGGCCGGTTGCGGTCTGACCGGCCCCGCCCACGCGCTCATTGCCGTAGGCGTAGCGGGGGATATTGGTGGCATCGTCGGCACGGATCTCGAACTTCTCGTACACCCCAAGCAGTTCAGACGCGTTACTATTGGGCTGGTAGAACCGGATGGCCGGGTTGTTGCCAGTGACGCTGGAATCCTTGGTGCGCCAGACCTTCCACGGATACACGTCCGTCGGGTCTTCGCTCGGGTCCAGTCGGTCTTCGTACACCTCCACCTGAGGACCGGAACTGATCGCCAGGTTGTTGACAAGCGACCGGGCAGTGGCGTTGCATACGTCCTGAATGTCCGCCATCAGTTCGGGAATGCCCTGCCCCCAGAACGAACCCGGAACAGGCTGAAAGCTGGCCTTGTGGTATGGACGGCGCTCCAGCGGGTCTCGGTTAATCTTCACCCGGATGACATGCTGACCGATCAACGTGGCTTCCACTTCGTATTCTGCCAACGGATCTTCGATATCGTCCGGATTCACGCCCCACTGCAGCAGGCTGGTGCCTTGTGCGCCGCCACAATAGATCAAGCCGTCGATGGTCTGGCCCCGGGTCAGCCATTCATTGCCGCGCCCTTCCAGTTCGGCCCGCTCGCCGTCGCTCCATAGCCAGTCACGCAGGCCAGACTGGCCATGCTCGTCCAGAACCGAACGGATCGCTTCTTCGTTGTAGGACGGTACGCCGAGCAACTTGTTCAGGTGGCTTCGGGTAAAGCGGCAGCGCTCAATGATGTAGGCGCCGTTATCAATGTCGGTGGCGTCCGGGCTCGGGTAAATGTCGAATGGACTGACGCGATACCAGTCCGGCTTTATCTCCATGGATTTGACCGGCTTCCAGCCTTCCATCCAGGCCAGAGATGACACCCGGCGCAAATTATGCCCACGGATAAAGGCACTCGGAAAGGTCACAAAGTCATCAATGAAGTCGCCCAGAGCGTTATCCCAGTTGCCTTCGGCCATCTGGTCCTCGATCACTTCCTCATGGCGCTCTGCAGCTTTCTCAGCCCTTTCCTGTGCGGCATGGCGAATGTGATCTTCCGCCTGCTTCATCACGGCCTGCGGGTCCAGTTGCTCACCAGACTCCTGAGCCTGAAGCGCGGCTCGCTGGATGAATGCCTGAAAAACCGGCTGCAGGAACTCGGGCGGAACCTGAGCAATCGGAGTAGGAGACAATCCCCATGGTTTTTCGTTCGCAGGCATCAGAATGTCTCTGATCCACGATGACGCAGCCCGGCATTTTGTGGTGGTCAGCATCATGAAAATGGCGCTACCTCCTTCCTGCTTGATTGCAGTCAGCTTGCTCGGGTCGTACTCACCCTTGCGCCGTCTCAGGCAGTCCAGCAGGCGGTATTCAGTCTCCTGCTTGGCCATCTTGGCTTCCTCCCAGCTCTTGCGAATATGGGAAGCCAGAGAGCTTTCAAAGGCGTCACGGCGCCGGGCCTGCTCGTCAGCCAGTTGTTGCGCCTCATAGGTTTCTTCGTTGCGCAAATCACCGGCAGACTTGTGCTGCAGCAGTCCCAGATTAGCCATTGGCGGCAGCCCCTTCGGTCATAATGTCGTACATGGCGGAGTTCATCAGCTTTGTGTTCTTGCGTATCTTCAGGCTGTTACGCAGCATTTCCCCTAGCCGCTCAAACAAATCGGTCATGTAGCCGCCCGGATTGGCCTCGAACTGCTCAATATCGATGTTGAAATTCACCTTGAAGTTATCCTTGGTGACGAATTGCAGGCGAACACCCATCTTTGGCTGCGTGACGCGCTTTTCCAGAATGATTGGGTCAATCTGGATGTGGTCCACGTCGTTGCGGATACGCCCGGATGGAACAGGCAGGCCGGTTTCGGTGATGCTCTTGGCAACAATCACGGCAATTTCACGTTGGGTCAGGTTGACCGGCTTATCGGATTCGAGAATGGCCATGCGATACCTCTATGTGTGAGCGGCCCATGAGCCTCTTCGACTCGGCGGGCGACTCTTGGCAAAATCTTGTCGGGACAGTCGGGCAAACAGATCCGCCCGGGCCAGGGTTTCGAGGGCTTTGGCTCCGTGACTGGCCCAGTCGTGGCGCGGGCTATCCTTATAAACGCCCCGCTTGTCGTCCCATTCCTTGCGGTAGTTGTCGATGCACAGGACGCCCTGAGCGCAGGCTTCCTCGTCAATCCAGCAGGCCGGTAGGAACTGGCGAACTGCCTGCACCCCTTCGGCCTGATTGCTGATTCTTGGGATAACCTCAAACTTGATGCCAAACTGTTGTGCCACATCGGCGCGGGATAGCCCCGTTCCAAGCTCCCGTACAGCCAGATCGTGTGGCCCGTAGTGCCCGCCGTACCGGTAACCCTTCTTGTTCAGTTGGTCGGCGTAATACTCAATGCCCTCGCCGGAACCTTCCAGGTAATCCACCAAGTGGACTTCCCGGCCCACAATTTGGGCAAACCAGATGGCCATACAGTCGTTCATGCCTAAGTCCCAGCCAGTGAAGACTGGCAACTGGGGATTGACCTGCACCTCAGTGGTCAGGCGCTTGTTCTTGCGCAGGAACTGCATCTGCGTGGCGTAGTATGCGCCTTCCACCGACTGCTCAAAGGCTTCTTCCGGTGTTGACGGATACTCCCGCTGCATGTCGTCCAGCAGGGTTTGTGACTTCTTGGCGTACCAGGCTTGCTGGCCCTGAGTCGTCTGAATGCCGTGCTTGTGGTACAGGCGCTCGAAATACTCTTGCAGCCGCTGCGGGATAGACACAGCTTTCGGGCTCATGGTGTAGGTCGGTTCCTGCCACCACGGAAAGAAATGGAACTCGAAATCCAGTTCTGTTGGGGCTCGCCCCAACTCCTGCAAATGTTGCGCTTGCTGGCAGTAGTCGAAGAAATAGCCCTCGCGGCCCTCAGCGGTGGATTCCAGAGTGATCTGGTTGCCGATACCGACGGCCTCGAATGCACCGGTCACGATCTCCTGCGCCTTGTGCGGGTAGCGCTTGCAGATCTTGCCGAACTCCGACACGTGCAGGCGCTGCAGCGTTCCGCCCCGGTAACTGGTGGACACGTTAATGCTTGAACCGTTGTCAAACACATAGGCGCCCGATCCGCTCTTGTCGCTCACCGGCCTGGGAAATCTCAGGCCAATCTGATCAAAGATCGCCAGCCACGCCTCCGGAATGTTCTGGTAAGCGAACGTGATCTTGTTCCGGAATATGTCTTTTGCGTCGTCCAGGTTGTGACAGATGCAGCCGGCGCTGAAGTTGTCCCTAAACAGGCAGTCATCGAGCGCGTCGATCATCTCGAACGTCGTGAAGCCGAGCTGGCGGGCCTTCAAAATTATATTGCGGCTGTGCCCGGCCAGGTAACGCTGCCTCTGAGCCTCGTTCGGGCGGAAGCGAATCTTTCGACCGTGCTTGTCCTTGATGAAGTACAGCGTATTGATGCGGAACCACTTGAGCGCCAGGGCCTCGACCAGATGGGCCTTTTCAGTGACCTCGCCCGACTCCATGGCGGCCAGGTAGGCTTCGGCCAGCCTGACCTCGGCGGTTCGGTTCATCCTTCACCGCGAACTTCGTCAATCAGTTCCTGCAGGGACTTGGCTTTCTGAGCGTTGTCTTTCTCGTAAGCCCCCAGATACTTCATCAACTTCTCCAGAGCGCTGTTCTTGTCAGCAATCTTGTACTCGATCACCTGGCCAGCGACTTCCTCGCCATCCTTGCCGCCCATCTGAACGACCTTAATGCCGGAAATGGCAGCCGCTACATCGTCATCCAGTTCGGTGATGGGTAGCGGGTTGCCCGCGTTATCAAACAGCTTCCGGACATCAAACAATCCAATCCGAGCAATTTCCCTGATTACGCGCTCTTGGGTTACATCCGCCTTCTCGGCCACCTTGTCCGTTTTCTCGCGCATGTATTCCTGCGTGTACGGGTGGTTCAGATACTCGCTGCCTCTGGCTTCGCAGTTTTTTGGGTGGGCGCCAGGGTGCATCTCGGCGTAACAGCGAGCAGCATTACCTCGAAGGCCCTCCTTGCCGCCGCGATACATATCGGCAAACTCGCGCAACTTTGCCAGAGTCGATTCCCTCGGCTTCTTACCCAGTTTGCTACCGTTATTTGCCATGATTCTTACTGCATCCAGTTGATGATGACCACACGGAACTGGAAAACGCCAGTCCGGTAGCCGGTGGTGGAGACTTTCAGTTGCACCAGAGACGATTGGCTGTCAGTGACCTTGCCCGCCTCCAACCAGACCTTCACTCGGCCTGTGCCTGGAACGTGGCCAGATATCAGCACATCCAGCGCTTCAGCCATCTCGGTGATTTCGTGCGTGCCCTCGGCAATGTCGCCACCCTGCTCGGCCAGCCAGTCGGTCAAATCAAAGTCATAATCCAGGATCTCGCCGGGCTGCATGAAGAACAGTGGCTCGCTTGCTGTGAACTTAAGCAGACGATTGGCGGTGAACGTGCGCTTGGCCGGGGCGTTGACATCCAGCGGGTACTGAATCGCCGGCAGGCCCGCTTTCTGCGTTCGACTTAAATCCAATGCGAAAAGCGCCGATAAAGGTAATATCTGTGTCGGGGTTGAACTTAGGGTCGGGCGTACCGGAGCCTTGGGTTCTGAGAACGTCCAGCCATTGCTGCTCGGTTAATGCGCCGGGGAGCGCAGGATCAACCGGATCACCCCCGCCCGAAGTCGGACGACTCCCATCCCGCAACGCAGCTTTCGTAGCAATCACCGGTTGGCCAGCAGGCGGATTCGGAACGATCTTCGTCTCCGGGGTCAGGTTTCTCAGGACTATGGGTGCGGGCATTATTTGGGAACCTCGTGATCGTTGCGCCAGTTGCGAATCTCAGCCTTATCGCTATTGCAGATTCTCAACATGGTTTGCAGGTCGCTTGAATAGTCGGCCAAGTCCAGGTTCTGCATGGAGTCGCCAGGCCATGGAATCGGGCACGGCTCCAGCAGATAGGCCGGTGGGTATCGGTACTCAGTCTCGGTCTTGACGAGCGCCGGCTTGCAGGCTGTCAACAACAGCAGCAGGCACAGGCTTACGAGTCCACGGATCATCTTTCAGGGCCTTGTCGCGGTCGCGACGGATAGAGTCAGCTTCGGATCGGGCGCGGGCCTCGGCTCGCTTGGCGTTCAATACCGCCTGATCCCTTCGCTCAATTTCGGTTTGCAATTCGTCATTCTCGTCAATTTGTTCGCTCAGAGACTGCTCAAGCTGGGCGTTGGCCTGCTCAAGTTCGCCTACCTGCTCATAAAGCCCTTTCAGAAGATAGCCGGAGATTCCGAGCAGAATGACCAGAACGGCAATGGCGCCAAGCGTGATCTTACTCATTGCTCACCCTGATTGTCTTTGCCAATACGCCAGCGAATCATTGCCACGGCAGCGGGAGGTAACGCCATCAATGTGCCGTATACCGCAACGCCTGAGCCGGTGATTTCGGTGATCTGACTAAACACCTGATAGGTGCCGTAGCCAGAGAGGGCCATGTAATACAGCGCTATCAGGGTGGTGATGAAATAGTGATCGTACAGCCACTTAATCACCGCGCTGTTCCTCGTTACTCATCCGGCGCTTCAGAATCTCCATCTCCGCCCTCAGAGCGGCCATCTTGGCGTTGCACTCTTCGCGCTCACGGTTCATGGCTTCGCGGTGCTCATTGGCCTGGGCCTTCAAGGCAATATCCAGATCGGCCACCAGAGCATTCAGCCGACTCACTTCGGCGGCAAGATGCTGGACAAGGGCGGCCTCACGTTCTTTGAGATCTGCGTCCCGGGCAATAGCCGAGCTGGTGCGAACCTTGAATAAGCCAACGGCTGCAAAGCAGGCGGCTGTGAAGATCGCGCTGACAAAGGCCCAGATTCCTCCACCTTCGCTGAAGTTTTGGGCAAGTTGGCTCCAAGGCATTCTCTCGACTCGGTTCATTTTGCTAGGGTTTAATCAACCACCGCGAAGCGCTGGTAATTCTCAACCGCCTCATGCGGCTGGCCGGCTCCGAGATGGGTGTTGTAGTGGTCCTTCCAGTACCGGGCCAGGCCGTCAACGTCCATCGCTGAAGGCAGGCGCTCAGGCACTCGGAGGTAATGCACCCGAGCCATGGCGCAGGCGTAGTAAAGATTGCCGGGAAGCTGCTGAGAGATTCGGCCATAGGTCTTGACGTGCATGGCCAGGGCTGGCTTGTACTTCAAGAAGTTTTCCCAGATATCATCATGGGTGCGAGGCTCCATCTGGAAGATGCCCAATGCGGGCCCGCCTACCTGATGCACAAACTTCCCGCACAGGGATTCGGTGGCCGCCGTGAGCATCAGCAGTTCTTCAGCGGCTTCGGAGTACAGGCCGATACGGTTCAGGACCGGGCGAATGATGTACTCACGGAGCTGGCCGGGGTGGATGCTCATGCGACCTCCGATTATGCAGCCCTGAAAAACTCGCCATGGAGCCTTTCGGCTGCATCTAAATATGCCTTGCTGGCTTCTTCTGGCGTCTCGTAGGAACCCAGATAAAACCTCTTCCGATTATTTCTTATCTGAGCCTTCCACTTCCCGGTGATACGATCTAAATAAACGCCTTTGAAGCCCGACTTGTTGTTCTTGTGAATCTTTCGATTACGCATATTCTCGGCATGAGTGCAGACGCGCAAGTTGCTCCGTCGATTGTCAAGAGTGTTGCCATTAATATGATCAACCATCATGCCTTCAGGGCAGTCAGCGATAAGTCGGTGCAGGCTTTCGTAGGTTTTATCCGAGCTTCCTGGAACAGGCTTGCGCCCTACGTATCTCATTCCATTGTTTGTTCTCACGCTCCATTGACTGAAGCCGTTGTGCTCTAGCAGCCAAAGATCTTCGGGATCAAGTAAAACAACGTCATTTCCAAAGATAACCTTTGCCATGCTGCACCTCTAAAGAAAAAAGCCCTCGATTGAGGGCAAGGCTCTGCTGGCTTGCAGATGAGAGGAATAGGGTCGCCCAGCCAGCCGTAGCCGAAGCAAGAGGGCTGACAGGACTTCCGGCGCGTCCACCGGCTTTTTTTAAAACCGCCTGCGATTTGAGCATGATCCCTCGGAATGTCGAGGCAGAGGCTTGGGCGGTGTCTGGATGCTGGGGCTATTGCGTCACAAAGAGGGCGCCAACCTCACCGAGCGGCTATGGAATGATGGCCTGACGTTGCTGGTCAGCCTGGGAGCGTAGGCCGCACGTTGTAGCTGGTTCCGGGCACAAAAAAACCGCCAACTCGGAGTGATGGCGGCTTTCTTTGGGGTCGGAACTACTAATTACCTGAGAGTATACATTCTAATGCGGTTTGTGCAAACTTTCTCCAGTCAGTTCAGGCGGATTTCTGAATTTCAGCTCTCAGATGGTCTTCAATTTGCTGGTATCCCTCAGCGATTCGCTTCCTGAAAGCGTTGACAGTGCACTGAAGAAGGTCGGCGCAGCGCTGGTCGTCCCACAGTATTTCCGCCCTTGCCTCTGGCACGACCGGATCAATGGCAGCCTTCACGCGATTGCGATATGACCTGTCTATGGTCACGGCCTCACGCTTTCGGTCGGACAGGTTGCGCATGATCACGCAGGCTCCTTTGTGAGCGTCAGACCATTCACCCAATAGCTTCGACTTCTCCCACACCTTGCTGAATCCGCTGAAGCCTGAGCTCATGGGCAGATCGCCCTTGAAGTCCACCAGCTTGCCGATGACGGAATCACCCTGCCAGCCCGCGTCTTGGTCGCTGCTGAACAGCACTTCCAGAAACAGGTCAACGGTACGCTCTGCCAGCTGTCGGCCCACTTGATCTGCTTTCGTCTTTGCTACCTTCATCTGCCACCCCGCATCGCGTTAAACATTGCCCGAATCGTCCGCTCATCCATCTCACTTTGCTGCTTCAGCCAGCCCTCAAGCTCCCTCCTGGTGATCCGCTTTCGCCGGTAGTCGCCCCATTTCTTGCGGGCTTCGGCTTCCAGTGCCTGCCATCGTGCAAGGCAGTCGGATTTGTGCTGCTCTTGATTCAAGCGGCTTTCCCATCTCGCTTCAACAGCCTGTCCGCAACAAGTTGTGCGAACAAGCTCAGGTCCATTTCAACCGTGAACTCAAGCGAGTCGTTGGCGTTCACGGAAACGTCAAGATTGGCAATGTCGTTGATGTGCATCCGAACGCGCCATTTCTGGTTGTCAAGTCGGTAGGCCAGCACCGGTGTTCTATCAGATTCGTAGGATTGCAGTACGCACTGGCACCACCAGGCGCGGATGTCTGGCTTCTTTGCCCGCTTAATCTCAATGGCAAGCATATCGAGGCCGTCAATGTCGTAACCGCCATCCCGAGCCTGTTGCAGGTTGCGACTCAGGCTTGCGTCAACGCCCAGGTATTCCAGTTCAGCGGACAGTAGTTTGCAGAACTCCCGCTCACCTGCCGCGCCCTTTGTTCTTGATAGCTTTCCCATTACGTATCCCTTTCCAGCAGTTCATGACACAGCGCCAGCAGTTCTTCCTGCCGCCCGTAAAGCTTCTCGAATCTTGCTTTCCACGGATGGATGGCGATTAAGCCGGGAATTTCGGTGCCGTCCTGATGGTGCCCGGCACAGAGCGGAAGCACTTTCATTTGAGCTCCAGGCTTCGTCCGTCCGTCGACATGATGAATTGAAACTTCTGGGTTGTAGCGGCCATCCAGGTAGCAGGCAATGCAGCCCAGGCTAGCAATCTTGTCGTGGAAGCGCTTTTCTTCAGCCGTTGGCTTGCGACCCTTCATCTCACATCCTCCATAGCCGCCCTCGAATAATGCCGGAAGGTCAGGTCAACCGTCTTGGTCTTGCGCAAATCCGCCTGATCGACCTTGCCGCCCTTGCGCAGATACTCGCGTGTCAGGCGCTCGATATCGGCGGATTCCTGCTCTTTGGTTGACAGTCTGGTTGGGCCGATGCTGGTCACTGTTCGACCCTCAATTGGCACATCAGCTCCGCAAAGCTGACTCCGTTTAGTGAATTTCGCGGCTTCCAGCAGTTGTCGGAAAGCCACGCGCCGATTGCTTGCTGACGTTCGATTCTGTCTGGATTCATTCTACCCTTGCCTCCATCAACTCGTCGTAAACTGCCAGGGCCTTTTCGGACCACTGGACGTTGAATTCGCTGCCCACGCTATAAAGAAACTCAATGAAGTCCGACGCCTCTTTCTTGCGGAACTTCTTGGTCGATGGCCGGACATACACCGGCTCCTTGGTTTTCCAGTCCCAGACCTTTTCCCCGGGATGCGCCAAGGGTTCACCCTGTTCTGCGCGCTCGATGGAAAACTGATTGACCAGAACCGCCTTCACACCTTCGGCGGAATAGCCCCGGAAGCATTGCTGGTGAATGTCGTGGATCATGGCGTGATAACGCGCCTCCTGATCCCGCGACTTGCTCACGCGCCCCAGGGTGATTTGAACCGGGCCGCCCTCAAGCGCCTTGGAAATCACCTGTTGCGCCCATTGCGTGACGAATGGGATCTGGTTGCTGGCCGTGATCTTTCTGGATAGGCTGGCCATTAATCCTCCTTGCGCCAGCCAGCGGCTAGGATGGCGTCAGCAACCTGCTTCCAAAGGTGCGGATTCGATGATGGGGTGTGCTGGTTGAATTTGGCGCGACACAGGCTTGCCAGATCTTCCCGCTCCCGCTCGGCTTGGGTGCGGATATATGCTTGCTTCTGAACCTCCCAAAGCTGCACCGAGATTTGGCTCAGCTCGTCAGAAATGTCCTCGTCGTTCTGCCAGTCGCACCCTAAGTTATGAACTTGATTGCCAAGCTCTCCGATCCGGTCAACGATGCTTTCCCTCCACTCTCTGGGGTCAGGCTTGGCTGGCCGCATTTCTATCCGCTGAATAGCGTGTATCGGGTATCCGCACCCCTCATGAAAGGCAAAAATCCGGTGACATTGAGCGCCTGAAGTGTGCTGATACTGCTGAAGGTTGTACCAAACAGGCATTTCTTTAATTCCAGCCAAACCGAACATTGTTGCCCACTCCGGGGCCTGGTCCCAATCTGCTTTCATAACCTTCTCCCGCTCAATCTCTCGTTCCGCGTCTTGCATGGCGCCCTTAACAATCTTCTCGATCCCCTTCACCTTGGCCTCGCAGGCAACCCTCGGGTGATGATTTCGGAGGCACCAATTACAGGGTTGTGCGGCTGCGCAACCGCAGGGAATCCGGTTTGAGCCGCAGTTCGGGCAGAATGAAAAGTGATCCATCACGCAGCCCCCTTAGGCCAAGGCGAATAGCCGCCATGCGCCTTCTCATACAAAAGCGGGCCGCTCTGGCGCTCGATTTCAATCACCTCTTTCGCCTTCTTCAGCCGCTTCAGCGATTCCCTGGTTGTAAGCGGATCGCTGCCCAGGTGCCTGGCCAGCTCGGAGCAACTCATGGGCTGCTGCCCGGCGAGCATCATCAGGGCTCTGGCGTCGAATGCTTCTTGCTCTGTCATGGCTCAGTCCTCACCCTTAACGCTGAACTCAACACCGCTCACGCCACGCTTGCCGTCATCAATCCAGGTGAAGCTGTTGTGTTGAGTCTGGAAGGCGCCCTTGGTATCGGCCAGTTGATCCAATAACTCTTCAAGCTCTTTGTGGTTGTCCATGATCGACAGCCATTCCTGAAAATCAGCCAGACACTCTGCCCGCTTGTACTTCGGGACGTTCAGAAAGTCCACAACGGTTTTGATCTGATAACGTCTGCTCACTCGCTCACCCTCCAAATACACCCTTCGCAATCCGGATCCGCCTTACCCTCGTCCGTTGAGGCGTGCTGACACGCCCCAGACGCCGCGTTATTCCAAGCCGTACGGACGGTCGCATATCGCTTCGAGCCGTCCTCCTTGAAGCCGGCAGGCACGATATACGGAGCACTCAGTGCAGACCGGGAGCGGTTGAAGCAGCCCGGCTTACGCTGTACTGCGGGATTGTCTGACAATGTTGCAGTCATGCGGTCGCCTCCGCTTTCATAATCACCACGTCCACTGACGCGCCCCGGAACTGGTTTTCGTACACGCGGGACCATGTAATACTCATACCTGGAAGCACGTCCTTGCCCTTTGCGCTGGCTGGCACTATCGCTACCAGTATGCCATCAGGTCTGAGCATCGTTGCGGCATGCTCTACATGGGCTTGCCATCGGCCCTGACTGTACGGAGGGTTCATTATCACCCTGTGATATGCACGCAGGCTTGTCATGCTTAGAAAATCTACTTGCTCTACATAGTATCCCTTGGCGCGCAATACATCAGCATGAAGTTGGCTCACCTCGACACAGGTGATACTCCCGCACGCTCCCATCTGATCTGCCAAGTTTCCGGTTCCGGCTGAAGGCTCCAGGCAATCATGATCTGGGCCAATCTCTGCCATCTCCACCGCATCCCGAGCGATATGCTCGGGTGTCGGATAGAACTGGTGGCTCTTCTGGTCCGGGATGCAGCCGCTGCACACGATCTCTCTCACGACCGAAACTGCGTCATAGTCAAACTCATACCACGAACTGCCTTTGTCAGATATCTTGATGCCACCCAGCATCAGCATAATGTCGTGTATCTCTGAGGCTACGCCTTTGTCGCGGTCTGAAAAATCGAATGCCAGATTGTTCGGGTTCGTGGTTTTTGGCGGAAGTAGATCACCATAATTTGTTCGGTATTCCTCATGCCGCTCCGGCTTCATTCGGTGTAGTACCTCCAGCACGGCGAAAGGCAAGGGCCGCTCCATGAGAACGTGCTCCTTGAGCTTGCGCTTCGGCTTCTGGCGGAACCGAGACGGAATGGCCATCGGATACAGGTGGTGCAGTATCTCGTTCAGTCGCCATGCAATATCTGGGTGGATCTCGACGTGTGCGTTTCCGTTTAGGTAGCAACGGATCTTCAGCGCCCCTCCGTCAAGTGTCACCCACTCGCCCCGGAAGTCGCTGCGGGCAATCTCTACAACACGGTTGCTGGCATTCCAGTCCGGCTCATCGCGGCCCATGAGCTTGGCAATGACTTGACGCAGGTCATTTATGTGCCCGGTCTTGCTCCTGCCGTATACGCCCCAATCATTTGTCACTCCGGACATGATCATCCGCTTGCTGAACCCCTCCGGCTGGTTTGTGATGTGCGTTTTGCTCAACGCCCGGAATATTCCGTCCACTTTCTCGGCTAAAAAATCCATCCTGGCGGCCAGCATCTCGGACAGCGTGGCCCGGACAGTCAATTCCTCAAAGTCCGGGGTCTCCATCTTCTGGATGCTGTCGAACCACTCTTCACGGCGCTTGCTCGGCATGAAATCCAGCACATCGGTCAGATTCAGGGCCTGCTGCCAGTAATGTGCATTGAGTGCTGCTATGCCCTGCTCCAGTTTGAAGCTAGGGGTTGATACGGCCCGATAGTTCTTGCGCCGGGCGGCATCCTCGAAGTAGCCGACCACGGCACGGAAGTCGTCACCGGTCACGTAGTCAACTACCCGCTCCATGCGGTCACGCTCGGCACGGTAGCGACCAACAAGACCGTCCACCATATCCGTGCTGGCCGGGGCGAAGAACTGAGACTCTACCAAAGGCTGGACTGCTGCGTTCAAGTCGCACCTCCCAGCCGCTTAGGCTGATTTTCCAGCCGATCCAGAAATTCGCCGGCACCATTCAGGGTAATCTGAGCAATTCCCTGATCTCCGCCACCATGATAAACATCTCTAGCCTTCTCAGGGTTGCCGATCAACGCTGGCTCGTCCTTCGCTTTTCCTCGGGCAAACTCTGATTGCTGACTGTTCTGGTGCTCACAGTAGCCCATCAACTTGCGAGGGAATGCTTCGGGCGGCTGAACAGTGAAGCCCTGGTACAACTTCAGAAAGTGGTTTTGCAGATACGGATATTCGTCGTTGGTGGTTGTCGACACTTTCGCCCAGCCGCCCAGGCGCTCGATGGCCGCATGGATCTTTGTGTCATCGAACACCACCGAGCGGTAATTGCCAACACACCGAATGGCGTAATCGACTTTCGCCCAGGCTTCACCGGCTGCCGACTGGCTGTTTCCGGAAATGTGCTTGATGACATCAGCGGGCTTCGGCGGAAATTGGCCAGAGTCCGGGTTCTTGATATGGCCGGACAGGCCGCGACGGATATCCTGCAGGCTGTAGCTGCTCAGAGCGCTGAATACCACGTCCAGCATGGGGTCGCTGACGGTCTTGCCATAAACCGCATAGGCCGCCGTCCAGATTTCAGCAAAGTCTTCCATCTCGTTGTTATTCACCTTGCGCCCTCCGTCTTGCTGCCCACTGGCGGCCAATCTCTACGTTCTGCTCGTGGATTCGCTGCTCTCTGGAAGTTGGGACTGCTTGCAAGTGGGCGGTTATGCCTTTGCCCGGGCCGTTTTCCGGGGCAACCGATCCCTGCAACCATTCAGCCTTGAAGCCGCGCCAGCCCCTGGTGGCCGCTTCCTCCCCGCATTGGTTGACCGTGTAGCCCATCGCCACAGCCTTGTGCAGCTCTTTGCCTATGGCATTGATAGCCGTCTGGCTATGGGTGGCTTTCGCCTTTTTCCGAGACTGAAGCCAATCTTTGAGGATTTGCTCGTCAGGCAGCTCTGGCCAGGATGAATAATCAATGGCCGGGGTTTTGGGGTTAACTGGCTTGGGTGGAGAATTCTCACTCGGCTGAGCATCGGCAGATGCGCCGTGTTGTTTTTCAGGAATCCGGTATCCGGATTCAGGATTCAGGTATCCGGATTCAGCACGGCTTTCCTCGGGCTGGCCTTGGGCTTGTCCGGGGCTTTCCGGGGCTTCTTTATTTTCAGGAGGTTGCGGGTCAGTGCCGTTATTTTCAGGGGCTGGCGGCAATTCACTTTCGGCTTCGCGGTGATGCGGATTCTGGTGCTTCTTGAAGTTAACGACCTCAATGCATTTAACGCCATCAGCCTCGTATACCTTTACTAGGCCGGCCTCGGAAAGCCTCGTAATTTCTAGGCTTATATCAACGTCGTCAGCCGGAAAGATTTCCAGCTTGATTTTCTTCGGGCGGTTTTCGACTCGCCCCTCTCTGTCAGCAAGGTTCCATAGACCAATAAAAAGCAGGCGTGTCTGAAAAGGCTGCTCAACCAACTGCTCATTCCGCCAGAATCCCGGCTTGATATTTCTGGCTCTCATTGCTCTGCCCCTTTAATAATTTCGCCCACTTGATCCCGAAACTGCGTCCAGTTCCGCACCCGCTTAGCAAGCTCAACCATCTCTTCGGGGTCGCCAACAATTTCATTGGCGGCAATCATGAGGTCAATTGCCATCTGGTCATTGCAGTAGCTGAGGCGGTTGCGCAGAATTCCGCGCGCGTAGTACAGGCGGGCCATATCGGGGTCGTCGCCAAACTTCATCTTGTTGGCGGCTATTCGTGGAATCATGCTGAAAAACTTTTGAGCTGCCTGGTCCTCGCAATTGCCTTCATCATCGAAGCGAAGGTACTGAGATGCCGAAAGCTCAATGCACTCGCTGAGCAGCGTATAGCCATACTTCTTAAACCACTTCCGGACGGAGCGCTCACCCTGCTCGTTCACTTCGCGGGTGCTCATAACTGACTCAATTTCGTCAACCAGAGTCTCAACAACCTCCGTGTCCATATCCTTCAGGCTGGCACGCCAATCCATCATCATTTGCAGTTGTTCGCGGCGCTCGTTTAGCTCATCCATCTGAGCCTTCTGCTTAGCTAGAGCCGATCCATCGTCCAGCTCTACGTTCGACTTTCCAGAGTTGCAGCCCTGGCAGGCAGTAATCAGATTGATGATGGAGTTATCGCCACCTTTTGAAACTGGCTTGATATGGTCAGCGTGCAGAATCACGTCAGGGGACGATTGCCCGCAGTACTGACACTTGAAGGAGTCACGCTTAAAAACCTCAAACCGCACCTTTGGCGGTATCGGCTTGCGCTTTGGGGTGTCTTTGCTCATAATTACCTCAGCTCTTTGAGTGAAAGCCCGGTATTTGGTTGGTAGCCTGCCGGGCTTTTTTGTGCCTGTTTGGTTGCCCCACCTTTGAATGACGCGAGTATTTCGTGGGGCCAGCTGTCGCACAGCTGCTACTTCACAAGTTCACTGCTTTGATGCGCCGGCCAGGAATCCCCCAACCCTTTCCGCATCTGAAAAAGCCCGATCCGGACGCTTTCAGATGAGCTGCTTACGGCAGCTACTCGGCACACTCACCCTGGGTACTGCAAAACCGCGATACTGCTGCGGCAAGGAGGTTCAGGCGTGTGCAGCGGCTTTTTTCCTCCGGTTCCCATCCCGGTTCGCTTATGTGACGAAGGCCCGCAACGTCACCGGCTTTTCAATCGCGCTCCGGCTCGCGCGTAATTCCATCACGCTGCCGCTTTGCTTTTGCCTATCGGCTTGATCTCGTGCGCCACAACGCTTCCGTCATCATGCACCGTAATTTCTATGTGCCGACCAGCCCTCAGCATCTGCCAGATGGCGCTTGGGGTGACGCCGATTTCTTTTGCGCACTTATATTGCGTGTTATCCAGCAAGTAGTCTTCAAGTTTGATTTTCTGCATTACTCGACCTCCTGTTGTTGAGTTAGGCTAGCAGCACTACCCGGAAGATACAATTTATCTGTTATCGAATTTTCCGATTAATTATTTCAGATTAAACCAAAAAACAGGACAAGATATTTATCTCTGCTGTTGCGCGCGCAAGTAAGCGCTGCTAATGTTTGGCACATGGACCAAGAACACAAAGCGGAGAGCAAAGTGAACTACTTAGAAACGCAGTTTTTCAGAGCGCAAAGCCGGCTGACAGCAGGGTCTATTCCGAAGACAAAGAAGAAACATTCAGATGGCAGGTTCGGATACAAAGGTACTGGCGAGGACGATTTCTACAACTTGCCGGCGTATCTGAGAAAGCGGATCAACACATACGATCTCGACAACCACGTTCGCGCCGTTCAGTACGCGGATCGAGTGCGGGCGAAAATTCAAGGGGGAAATCCATGAATACATCAATTCACAGCACAAAACTGGAAGCCGTGCAGGCGTCAGACTCAAGCCTTGAAGTAACGGGCATGGCCAGCTTTGCCGAGCAAGGCGGACGCACCGGAACGCTCAGCATGTTCTTTGATTCTGCCGATGATGTTCAGGCTGCTGCAAATGGCCTGGCGAGTCTGGCGAAGCAGATGCGAGTAGAGCGGGAGGTGGCGTGATGGGCCTTTACAAATGGACGAAAGGCCAATGGGAAGTTCGGGTTGAGCAGATCGCGCCAACATCGAATGAGACGTGCTTCACGGTCGCGACAGACGAGTATGACGTTATCAGCCCGATGCTCGGCATCAGAAAGGAGGAAGACGCGAATCTAATCGCAGTGGCTCCAGAGCTTTATAAAAAGCTGGATATGCTGCACTCCTACTTGCTTGAAGACGACTCGCATTACGCCGAAAGCCAAGAGTTCAACGAAGTCGAAACCCTGATGGCAAAAGCCAGAGGTGAATCTTGAACACCTCAATCCACAGCGCAAAGCTGGAAGATGTTGATTTCGTAATGAGAAAAGCGAGGACTGGCAGATGAAAACCTCATTCATGCAACACCAGCGCGAACAGGACCAGGCCGCCGAAGTTGAACTGGAAATGGAGCGGCTTGAGCAGCAAGCCCGAGAGAATCTTTCAGAAATGCTGCGTCACGAAAACATGACCGGCTTTGACGTAATGGAGGCGGCCTATGACCTGGGTAGCGACGAAATCGAACTGGCATTTTCCATGCTTGACCGAGATCCTATGGAAGCCGTGCGGATTTTGAAGGAAGTCCGGGCCAAGGCAGTGAATGAAGTTATTGGCCGGATGGATATTCGGGGCATGGCGGAAGCACACATTTATCAGAAGGAGGCAGTGTGATGAGTAGCGCAATAGCAAAAACAACCGGCATGGGATTTGCCCTTCAGCCGAACAGCATGGATGAGGCTTTCCGTATGGCCGAAATGCTGGCCGGTAGCCAGATGGTCCCGAAGAACTACCAGGGCAAGCCACAGGATGCTCTGGTGGCAATGATGATGGGTTCCGAGTTGGGGCTTAACCCGATTCAGTCCCTGGCCAACGTGGCGGTCATTAACGGAAAGCCGGCGATTTACGGTGACGCCCTGCTGGCACTGGTCCAGAACCACCCGAAGTTTGGCGGCCACGAAGAAGACCTGGACGAGAAAACCATGACCGCCACTTGCACGGTCTGGCGCAAAGGTGACACCGCCAAGCATACCGTGACGTTCAGCCAAGCTGACGCGCAACAGGCTGGGCTTTGGGGAAAGCAAGGGCCATGGACAACCTACCCGAAACGGATGCTGATGTGGCGGGCCAGAGGCTACGCCCTGCGCGACAAGTTTGCCGATGCCCTGGGCGGCCTGATTACCGTCGAGGAAGCGCGGGATATTCCGGAGCAGGACATGGGTATTGCGAAGCGGCATGAGCAGCCGAAGGAAGCGGCCCGCCCTGCCCTTGAGCCGTATAGCTCAGAGAGCTTTGAGCAGAACTTTGCCAAGTGGCAGCAGATTGTTGAGTCCGGCAAGAAATCAGCCGGTGACATTGTGGCAATGTTGGAAAGCAAGGCGGTGCTGTCCGATGAACAGCGCAAGCAGGTTCTGGCGCTTGAAGAAGGAGCAGAGGCATGAAATTTCAACAAGGAAAAATCGTCAACATTCCGCAGGGATCGCAGCAGTGGGCAGAGCTCAGGTCGAAAAGATTTACCGCGAGTGAAGCCCCGGCTGCGATGGGCCAATCCAAATACCAGAGCCGCAGCGATTTGCTGAAGCAGAAGGCAACCGGCCTTGTGCCGGAGGTATCCGAGCATCAGCAGCGCATATTTGATAAGGGGCACCGGGCCGAGGCCGCTGGCAGAATTATCGCCGAGAAGGAAATCGGGGAAGACCTTTTCCCAATCGTCCTGGATGATGAGGAAAACGGGTTTTTGGCATCTATGGATGGGCTTTCAATTACGGGCGAGATCGGGTGGGAATGTAAACTGGCATCCGAAAGCTTGTTTGCCCAGATCGATGCCGGAAAGCTCGAAGAGCATTACATGGTCCAGCTTGACCAGCAGTTCGCCCTGTCCGGCGCTGAGCGGATCTTGTTTACCGCCTGTGACGAGAAGGGCGAAAACTACAAACACCTCTGGATCGAGCGCGACGAATCCCGATTTAAGCCTTTGCTGGCAGCCTGGGAGCAGTTCGCCAAAGACCTGGCTGAATACGAAGTGCCGGAAACCGAGCAGCCAAAGCCCGAAGGCAAAGCCCCTGATGCCCTGCCCTCCCTGGTGGTTCGTGCAAGCGGTATGGTGGAATCGTCCAACTTGGCTGAATTCGAAGCGAACGCCATGGCCACCCTGGCGGGCATCAATACCGACCTGCAGACCGACACCGATTTCGCGGACGCCGAGAAGGCGGTGAAGTTCTGCAAGGATGTGGAGAAGCGCCTGTCCGGTGCCAAGGAAAACGTACTTGGGCAGATGCAGACCGTAGACGATGTGGTGAAAACCATTGACCGGATCAGCGAGGAAACCCGCCAGATCCGGCTGAAGCTGGAAAAGGCGGTCAAGACCGAGAAGGACGCCCGCAAGCAGGAAATCGTACTGACCGCCAAGCAGGACTTCGACACGTTCGTTCGCGGCATTGACGTTGGCCAGTACATGCCGGTGCAGATCCCGGACTTTGCTGGCGCGATCAAGGGCAAGAAAACCATCAGCAGCATGAAGTCTGCCTGCGATGACCTCATGGCCCAGGCCAAGATCGAGGTGAATGAAACCGCCAGCACGGTTCGCGGCAACCTGAAGCAGATTGACGAGCACGCGGCTGACTACCGGTTCCTGTTCAGTGACCTGAATATGATCGTGAGCAAGCCCGCCGACGACTTCGCCGCCATCGTCAAATCCCGCATTGCCGACCACAAGGAAGCCGAACAGAAGCGCCTGGATGCCGAGCGGGAGAAGATCCGGCAGGAGGAAGAAGCGAAGGCGAAGCGGGCTGCCGAAGAAGATGCGCTGGGTGCCCAAGAAGCGGAAGCCCGGAGTCATGGGGTATCGCCTAGCAGCCAAGGCAAGAAGCCAGCCTTTGAAATGCCGCCGCTGACTTATCCAGACCCGACACCCGAGCGCATGGACGGTAAGCCAAACTCCACTGAAACCGTGACTCTTTCCAAGAAGGAATACGAGAAACTGGAGCACAACAGCAAGATGTACCTGGCCCTGGCCGCCGCCGGTGTCGATAACTGGGAAGGCTACGACATGGCCTTGGAAATCGTGCGGGGTGCCGCGTGAACATCCACAACAAAGACCAGTTCGCAGAGGCGTTCAACAACCTGGACGCCACCAACGAGCCCGCCCAGCAAGGGAGTGTGCCGGATGGCTGGCGTCTCACGCATATTGACGACCCTGAAACAGATGGTTACATCATTCGCGGACCAGGCATCAGTTACTGCGCATGGAAAGACAAAGAGCCATGGCTTTATTTGTTTTGCGAGGCCTTAGCCACCACACCTCAGCCAGAGGGTCAGCAAGGGAGTGTTCCGGAGGGGTGGCGCGAGTGTCTTCAGGAAATGGTACAGGCAATGCACGACTACGAAATGAGCGTAGATGAAGATGCGCCATACAAGCACAGGGCAATGATGGATCGGGCCTACGCCCTGCTGTCCACCACACCCCAGCCAGAGGGTGATGGGTGGGTTAAGTGCAGTGAGAGGTTGCCGACTGAGGCGGATGAAGATCCCTTTGGCATGGTTCACTTCATGCGAACTTTGGATGATTCGCCAAGGCTTGTTTATGCAGAACAAATCGGCGCAGAAGGCCCTCTAGGCCACAGAATTTATCAGGATAGTTGCTGGAAACCCACCGGCCTAACCCGTCCCCAGCCGCCCAAGTCGAAGGAGGGTGAATCGTGAAAACTCGTAATGTGACCATCAAAGTCCCTGAAGTCGCCTGCATAACCGTGACTGGGCCCACGCAGTGCGGCAAGTCCATCGTCATTGACCGCATCAAGAAGATGCTGGAAGCAGAGTTCGGTGCTGCTGTTGTCAGCAAGGACTGGGAGAAGCGGGAGCGCCAGCTTGGGAGCATGAATGATCTGTCTAACTGGGAGATCAAGATGGTGGGCGACACTATCTGGAGCATTCAGGAGGATCGCGGCCATGAGTGATCTAATCGCTGTTCCTAAGCGCAAGGTAGACCGAATAGCCAAAAAGCTCACCGCGGCCAAAGCTGAGAACGAGGCTTTGCGGGCTAGGGTGGCAGAGCTTGAGGAATTTGTGTCAGACACAGCCACGGCCTGCCAAAGATCACTCGACCCCGACTGGGTGCCCGACTGGGTGCACGATGCCCTGAGCCCAATCTCCGATCGTTGCCGCACGCTCTTGGGCGACGACCCGGACGAGTACGAATCCGCATGGCTCCTCCGCAAGCAGGCCGAGGCGGTGGAGAAGTTTGGGCAAGAGATCGGGGTTTTTGATCCCGAGTATGACGACCAAGAATATGTGGAGATTCCGCGTCGTGAGGTTAAAGCCTACGCCCAAAGCCTACGCCAACAAGCCGACGAGATGGATGGGAAACAACAATGACACCTGCAAGCACGCCACCACCAGAGCATAACGACGAGCAGATCCCGGACGTTCGCAACCCGGCCGCAATGCGCGAATACATTGCCGACCTGAGCCGGCGCCTCAAGCGTGACCGGCACCAGGTAGGCCCGGTAAAGGCCCGGATGATGGAAAAGCGGCTGAAGAAGCTGAAGCGGCAGTATGGGGTAAAGGAATGAAACGATTAAGGGTTTTGATTGGCTGTGAATCCAGTGCAGTGACACGGGATGCTTTCAGAGCATTGGGCCATGATGCTTATTCATGTGATCTTCTTCCGTGTTCTGGCGATCCAGAGTGGCACTTCCAATGTGATGTTCGCTTGCTCCTAAAGCCGGGAATGTGGGACCTGTTCATTGTCCATCCGGACTGTACTTATCTCACCAATTCAGCCGCATGGGCTTATGGTGACGGACCCTATCACCAGCAGGTAAAGCCGGGAACGCTGGTAGGCGCAGAGCGCAGAGCGCAGAGGCTGGAGGCACTGGATTTTGTAAAAGAAATGCTGGACGCGCCTGTTCCGTTTATTGCGCTGGAGGATCCGGTGGGCGTTATCAGCACGCGAATCCGCCCGGCCAGCCAGTACATCCAGCCGTTCGAGTATGGCGAGGATGCCAGCAAGAAAACAGGACTATGGCTGATTGGTCTACCCAATCTGAAGCCGACTTCTGACTATCCGCCGAGGCTGGTGGAGTGGCCGAAAGGATCTGGAAATATGGTTAAACGATGGGGAAACCAGACCGATTCAGGGCAGAACTGCCTGACTCCTGGTGACGACCGCTGGCAGGTCAGGTCAAAAACATATCAGGGCTGGGCCGATGCAATGGCGGAACAGTGGAGCAAATACGTGCGAGACGCACTGGACAGGGGGCAACATTGAAAGATCAGATTTCCGAGATCATAGCAAAGTGTCGAATTATGGAGCACGACCACTTCCCGGACGGATGGCCAGCTATACAAATGAGTGACGTTACAACGCTCTGTGACGAAATAGAGCGTCTGACGCCACGGTTTGAGATTGGCGAAAAGGTAAGAGTTTTAATGTTTTCGGGTGAAGTTACAGGTGTGGTTGTAGCGAGATCCGAGCATAAAACTATCAGCACGCAATACGGGGTTTTCGCAAAGTATCAAGATGCAGAAGATACCCGCTGGCATCCTGAAGACTGCCTTGCGCTGCGCACATAATGGCGTCGAGTAATTGTTTGCACACAAAACCTTGACCAGGATGCGCGACAAGCCCCGGCCTTCAGGCCGGGGAGGACGTCAACTCCGAAATTGTCCGGGCCATCCGTCGCCGCTAATCGTCCGCTTCGTTGTACCGCTTATTGAACTGGTTGATCGCCCGCTTCATCTGTCTTTCAACCTGCTGCAAGCGCCTATCTTCTTCCGACGCCGACAGATCCATCAGTTCAATCCGATCCCGTTGCTCTCGCAGCATTTTCAGCCGCTTCTCGGTCGAGTCAATGATGGGCTTCAGGCGAAGCTTGTCGCGGTAGTCTTTGCTAAATTCAATGCGCTCTCGCCCTTTCAGTGCCTTGCGCTCGGCTACCAACTGCTGAATTTCATTGCGCCGGTCGTAGAACTTCGACTGATCCTCATACGGCAGCACCTTGCCGCTGACCTTGCGCACGAACGGAATCTCTCGGTCCTCCAACTCAACACCAGTCGCCACTTTCTGCAAGAAGTTGGGCGTTCGGCTGGTAAAGAAGTTGTAGGCTCCGCCGCCGTAGTAGCCGACCAGGAACTGCATCACGTCAGGGCTAAGATCTGCCGCGCCGCTACGAAACTCGCTGCCACCGGTAGCGTCATTCAGCCCCTCGGCAAGTGCCTTGAAGGCTTCCGGCGTGCTCCGGAAATAGAGGGCGCTGTCCGGCTTCTGGGTGCCAAACGGAAAGTTCTCTTTATAGATTGGCCCACCCATGAAATTCTCGTTCAGGGAAATGCTGGCGACTGGCCGCAAGATCGTGGGCATGATGTTCTTCGCCAGAACCCCGTACAATTCTTCCGATTGCTCGAAGCCGATGGGCGAGAAGCTACCCAGGGCGGCAAGTACCACGTTGCTTGCGGCGTCACCGGAAGACTGGTTTTCGCTGAAAGCAATGTGCTCAATCTGAGTGCCGATCACCGGGAATATGTTGTACCCATACGGCAGCGGGATCGTCCAGTATTCCCCAGGTTCGCCGCCCGCTAAGGACTTCATGATGACAATGTTCCGCTCCTTGACGTAATCTGGCACCTTGTCCCACCAGTTCACTTCGTCATCATCCTCGCCGGCCACCAGTCGGTTTAGCAGCGACAGCATGAAGCCACCCACGGCCATGCCCACGGCAATCTTCTGCGCTGTGTGCATGCGCTGCCAGGCCGGATCACCCTTGACGCCGTTCAGCCGGCCCAGGGTGCGCACAAAGTTGGCAGTACCCTGCACTGACGCATTTGCGAACATATACAGGGCGTTTATCATCGTTCCGAGCTCGCCCTTGCGGTTGAAGTTCACTGTCATGTTCTTGGCCAGGGATGCGGCCTGTGAGCGGGATATACCGGCCTCGATCGCATTAACGTAAGCAGACAAGCGCACGCCGTTTTCGATGGCACTGTTGGTGTTTTCGACCCAATCGGTTGTGGCCCTGAATGCTCTGCGCACGGAATTGACAGGCCCGCCACCGGCCACGGCAATCATCTTCTCCAGGTCCTGCATCTGGCCGTCGATATCCTTCATATCGAACCAGCCGGTTTTGGCGCCATCGGCCCGGAACTGGTCGAAGTGTGCCTGCCATTCTCCTGCCTTCCCAGTCAACTTCTTGCCCTTCAGGCTGGCATTGATGGCTCGAATGGAGGTGCCAACATCTTTGAGTGTCTTGGCTGCAATCTTCTTGCCACGGGCCTTTCCGTCTTCACTGGATTGCTCCGACGTTAGGTTCAGTAACGCAGTCTGAATATCCCGGGAGAAGTTGGAAATAATGAACTCGGGGTTGTAGCTGGTATTGAGCGAGGACATGACACGCGTCACGGCGGACAGTGAGCGAACCAGCAGGCTGCTGTTGTCCGGCCCGATGTTGCGCATGGCATTCATCAGGCGCTCGTCCTCGATCTTGATGTAGTAGGTCTTGCCATCTCGCTTGGTCGTGAAATATCGGTCGCTCATCATTGCCATGGGCACGGTCTGCTCGCGCACTTTCACTTTCATCTTGCCGGTCGCCGGATCTTTGACCCTCACTGCCTTACGTTGGGCTTCCGGATTCTCGTCGGAGTAAACCTGCCAGTAGCTGCCATTCGGGTAGGCTTCGACCAGGTTCATAAAGGCATTGCCGACCTGGTTTTTTCGGCGGCGCAACACAGCTTCCGACAAATCACTGATGGTATTGGCCAGTGGCGATGCAGCCCGGGACTTCCGGCCCGCCGCCATTTGGGATTCTTTGCCGGCGATGGCAAAGCCCTTCCCGATGCGTGGCGTGTCCGATTGCCGCTCATCCGCAGCCCAGCCCTTCAGCGGCACATAGTTTTTGTACGAGGCTTCCCAGGCGCCAACGGTTTCTTCATCCAGCAGGCCGGCGCTCTTGAGGATCTTCCGGCGCATGGCCAGCATGTCATGAACCCGCTTAGCCAGGTCCCGATACTGTTTCAGCTTGCCAGACTTCTCGACCTTGTTAATGATCGCAGCGGCTTCAGCATCTGTCATTCCGGATCCGCCTTCGGGAATCTCCGGGTTTCGCTCGGCAATGGCGCGGTTGCGCTCCGGGGCATGAAGGGCGTACAAAAACTCGTCCAACTGCTTCAGCGATACATCATTCTCCGACATGGCCTTGGCCAGCGGCTCGACCATGTTTTCCTGGATCAGTCGAATGTCATTTTCCACCTTTCCGTGGAACAGTTCTTCGGCGCGGTAGGCGTTGGCAGGCTCCGGGATTTCTCCGAATTGCTCCTGAATGTTCTTTTGGACGCCCTTGAGTACCGTATGCTTGTCGGCAATTTTAGAGACAAGGCGGCGGATCAGGGTGTCGCTGGGAGGGCCGAACGGCTGAGGGTCAAGAGCGGGTGCGGTGCTGCGACTAAACCGAATATCCGCATTGTCGGGTTCGAAAGTGCCGGAGTTGCCGGTGGCGGATTTGATTTGTGTCGGCTCAAAAACCACTACCTCTTTAGTTCCATCGTCAAACTCATAAATTACCGAGTCAAACTCAAAGTCTTCGATGAGTTCGCTTACCTGCTCAGATATTGACTGATCATCGCCTTCAATAAAATCCTCAGAAAGATTACCTCTTTCAAGTATCGGGTATAGCCTGCGATCCGCGTCAGGGTGCTCGACCTTAAACGCATCAATCAGATGCTCTATTCGCTCAAAACTGGTTTCTGTGTCTCTTCCTGCCTCTTTAACCCAAAGCGGTGACTCAGCCTTTATGTAAACTGGCATTACGTTGGGGCCGCTATGCCGTTTCCGCCCTGCCCTAGCCGCATAAAAACTTGCAAGTTCGGGGTCGCTTATTGTGTAGAAACCTTGCCCAAAAATCCCAAAGTCCGTTTCTTCACCAATGGCCGTTTTGTCAAAGGCTGCCACATCCTGCCCGGTGCCGTGATAGACCACCAGCGGCTCACCGCTCTCATCCACTACCTTGCTTGCACCGAACCACTTGCGGAAGGCTTCGGTGTCGGTCTGCTTCTGACCACTCCGGCTGAAATACGCCTCGGCCTGCGCCATTTCATCGTTCACGGCTTGCACCGATACCACGGATTCGTCCCAGATGACGTAGTTGTGGGTAGCCCCGTTAGCGGCATCAATGCGGCTGTCTCCGTCGAGGTAGCGAAGCCCCGGCACACCCTTCTCGTTGAGCGCCAGCGATAGGTCGCGGTCCTCAACTTCTTCCATGAGGTTGTCGCGCCACTCGCGGTAATCACCGCCTTCTTCGTTGGCTTCCATCCAATAGTCAAAGGTGCCCTCGCCATGCTGCTCGTCGGTAATGGCCCGGACTGCATCGGTGATCCCAGGAGGTTGATCGTTCAAGCGCTTGTCGTAATCAAGAAGGTCTCTGTCGTCGGGGATTTCGACTTCGTAAAGATTGCCCTTGCGAAACTCGGATGGATGGGGTATTTTTCCGTAAACATCTCGGAGACTGCCATGGTTAACTGTGCCGCCTGCGGAAACGAAATCACTCGCCGCCACATCAAAACGACCAAGACCGGTATGAATTTTTGCAGCCGAAAGTGCCACAGCCGGGGCCAGTATATCCATGGCCGAAATGCTGCTGGCTACAAGATTATCAGGGTTGGCGGGAAGCAGGTCTATGAGCATCGCTGGATTGTTGAGCAAAGCCTGGGCAGAAAGCTTTTGACCTCCGAGCATGTTCACCATATCAATGGGGACAAGGCTGACAACGCTATCGAGAACCTCTCGGTCTTGCAGGATAGCGCGCATCATAGAGAGCACTCTCCTTTGACCTTTGATATCGAGATCGCCAAACAACTTTACGTTCTTGGGGTTGGGTACAAGAAGCTCGGACAGGTCTTTGGCCGCAACCCAAGCTCCATTAGAGAGGCCTTCATTCGCAGAGGCTGGCACGACCCCAGCAAGACTAAGCCCACCGCCAGAGACGTTAGAAACGCTTTCTTGGTAGTATTCGGCAATAGACCTCCGGCTTGCTAGGTAAATTCCCCAACCAAATGCCTGAACCCCCTCGCCTGTCCCAATCGCCTCTAGCGAAAACTTATCAAACCGGTGCGGCGTGCCGTGATAGGCGCGTCGGAAATGGTTGTCGGCCTCGGATGGCCGGGAAATACCCCCTTGCTCCACGGTCTTCTGTGCTCCTGCCAAGATCCCAAGCAGATCAGCCTCCGTCATTTCCAGCGTAAAGCCAAGTTTTCTGAGCCCTTCGCGCACAGCGGCGACAATCTTGTTCCACAGCTTCTGGTGCTTGCCGGTTTCGGCCAGGTGCGCCAGCAGTTCCTCAGCAATGGTCAGGCGGTGATTGCTGTTACTGGCGCTGAAATTACCTTTCGGGAAGTAGTTGCGAATCAGTTTCTTCGCCTGATCCGTGCGGGCGAACTTCAGATACACTTGATTCAGCAGCGGTTTCAATTCAGCGCCCATCATGGTGCGCAGGCCGTAATGGCCCACCACTTCGTGCAACACCACCTCTTCCAGCGCTGCCCGGGAAGGTATGCGGAAGGCCAGGATATAAACCTTGCCCTCGAAGTAAACGCCGCGCATGTCGCTTTCTGCGCCGGCCTTGCGTATGGCTGCACGCAACCGCTGCGGGAACTCGCTGATGGAGTCGGCAATCATAACTGGAGGTCGGCCCTTCCAGTCGCGCATTAGGGTGCTTGCGTGGGTGCGGGCCTCGGTGGCTGAGAGGGCGTCGGTGCGCTTGTTTTTGGTTCGGAGGTATTCGCCATCGAGTGAAAACCATGCCCCGCTGGTTTCCAGTGCGCCCATATTCGCAGCGCTGCCGTAATCAACGTCACGCTCAAACATAATATCGACATGCACCGCGTCCAGCAGCCTGAATTCGCCCGTGTCAGCCAGCATGCGCTGAAGGTTTTGGGTGTCTCTGACGCCGCTGCCAGCCTGGACAATGCCGGAGCTGGCGTTGGTCGAAGCAATGGCCTGTAGCACGTCACGGTAAGCGCTTGTTCCGCGCAGCGCCTCAAGGTCATACCCGGAAAGATCCAGAAATCCAAGCGGCCTATTGGCATTATCCAGCAGCATTACGCCGGTCTGATCCTTATCGGCAATGTCTTTCAGCGCCTTAACAGCATCATCTGGCGATTTAATTGGCTTTGCGTTTTTCATTCCGGTCTTGCTGGCGATTTGGCGCTCCAACACCGGGATCTTGTGCTTTCGAACGGCGGCTTCGGTTATTGATAGCCCGCCGTCGCTCCGGTCGGATACGTCAAAGGCGGTGTGGTCTCGGCCAAACCCGATGATTACGTGACCTTCCAGTTTAAGGTCGGCATTTTTGATCATTGGTGCCAGTTTCTGGGTGATCTTTATGTCGGAGCCAGAGGGCGACATAGTTCCAGAAGGGTGGTTGTGCGAAAGCCAGACAGAATCGGCGCCGGGAACACTGACCATATCTGAAATGAACCGCTCTGGGTAAACAGCAGTACCGTCAACAGTACCTTTGGTGTGGCGAATAATGGCAAGCGGGCGCCTGTCCTCGTCCATAACGAGGGCAAGCATGGTTTCGTGGGCGTCTTTTCGGAAGGGCGCAAGTACGTGTGCAGCTTCGGCGGCGTTGGTTACTTCCCGGAGGCCGTGGAAGAACGACTGTCGCTCGATCTGTCGGGCTCGTTGCCGCTGATTTTGTATTCTTGGCGATCTCCGTCCAGTATCAGTGGCTTCTGTGGCGGCATTATCTGCACCACGTTGCCCACTTGGTAGGTTGCTGGCTTGTCCGTCATTTTCTGGCTCCGCGTCAAAATCGAGGGAAATTTGATCTTCCCTTACCTAGTAGTAAGGCACGCCATTCTGTTCCCGCACCATGATTGCGCCGTTTGGCTGCTCAACTGTTTCAATCACGCTGAACAAGTTGTCATAGGCCGCCCGGATTTCCGGAATCTCTGCTGCTTCAGGGTACGGATAGCTGTCGCTGTCCTCCATGCCCAGCGCTTCAGAGGCTTCCCAGTATTCTTCCGATACGATATTGGCCAGGTAGTCGTTGGCACCTTCCTGGTCTTTCAGCTTCTCGATCACGTAGCTTTCAAAGGCCCGTGCGGTCATTTCCACATCGGTTGACCAGTAGGCTTTGGTGCGCACCTTGTCCAGCTTCTGGCTACGCTCGCGCATCCGGATGCGGTTGACCGTCTGGCGGATGTTGCGGAAAGCGTCAATAACTTCCGGGCGCACGGCTATATCTGGATTTCCGTCAGTGGCATAGCGTCGGGCGCTGGATTCTGAGCCGCGAGGGCGGGCGAAATAGTTGTCCAGAGCATGGAACCACTCATGTGCAAGAGAGCCCGCGCCGGCCTTCTTGGTTAGGTTAATGACCACGCTGCCGGACTCATAGTGCGCCTTCGGAGCGTTTTTACCGCCCTTGCCCCGTGCACCAAAGGCCAATCCTAACTCGCCATTCAGGGACAGAGCTTTAGCGGGAACGTTGAGTATCCCGGCTAGGTCCATCAGGCCATCATAGGCTTCGTTAAGATCCTGCTGCCGGCGACCCTGCTCTACAAAATTTCCGAACTGAACCCCGCGGAAATTAAACGCTTCCGCGAATGCTTCCGGCGTTACGTCGCCGCCATTGCGGTGATCCACACCGACCCTGGGAGAGTTGGTCGCCTTGCGGTGATCCGGGATATTCTTCATCTTGTCCAGAATGCGCTCAAGCACATCCTGTTTGGCATTCAGGTATTCCCGGGCCTCTTTGACCGAATCGAACCCCTCCTTAATCCGAACAACGTCCTTGCCGATTTTCTTGCCAATGAATATATCGGTCTTGTCGCGGCGGTCAGAATAAATGTCAAAACGGACTTTCTTGTCTGTCTTGCCCTTCTCGCCCAGCGACTCATGCACTTTGCGGAACTTCTTGATCGCTTCTTCTTTGGTGTCGGCTTCGACCAACTGGCTTGGCATGTTATCGAACGCTGTGGCTTTCTGGTTTTTCTCGATCAGCCACTTGGTAACATCCTTCTCGCCATTCCAGAGAGCAAAGTCAGCCTTATGGAATCGCAGGCCCTTCAGGCTCTTGCTGTGACCAACCTCGGCGTACAATTCAGCGCGACCCATGACGTAAGACGAGACAGCGCTGAACTCTTTTTGCTCTGCCAGGTTGCGCACGTCATCCATGCTGACACACTACCGTCGATGATGCTTTCCGAGACAGATCGCAGCGTTTCGACCTGCGTCGTCCAGCCTTTCAGCTTCCAGCCTTTGCGGGGCTTTGGCGGAACTTCATCTCGGGCGGCATGAGCAAAACCTATTGCAACCGGATCGGCGCCGGATTCGATCAGTTTTTCATAGTTGGGCTCAGGCCAGGATTCGGATAGCGGTACAGCGGCAACGTCCTTCTCTTTCGCAGCCTTCATCTTGCTGGCGTAGTCTTTCCGGGCGCCTTCGATCTTCTCGCCAAAATCAGATATAACGGAGTCCCGATTCACCGGATCGGCTGGCTGTGCAACCTCCTGTTGTTCGGTTTTCTGCTGGCCTTGAGGCTCAGACTCAAAAGCCCCCTCCGGAGCCAGTGCCTCAATGGGGATCAGGCTTGAATGTGGCGATCCTGGCGATTGGCTTACCCGCCAGTTTTTCGGCCCTTTACGGATAATCTTGCCAATAGTTCCATACGGAGATTCAGGGCTGCTGTACGGCCTGTGAACCTTGTCGCCTTTTTTTAGCTTCTGTAAATCCTTCTGGCGCCGGTCGTAAATGGCCCACGCATCCGGGTAGTTCGCACGTGAATTGGCGACCGTGTTTTCGGTCTGCTTCAGGCGAATCCACGTGTCGAGCAACTTCTTCGGCGTTGGGGCGCCGTCCCCATACTGCTGCTTGCCGGCATTGAGCTTTCCGTTCATATCCTTTACGCCGGATTCCAACCCCTTCAGGACGTGGATCAGATTTTCTGGCGTGTAGATAGTGCCGTCAGGCTGAACCTCGTCTGGCTTGTAGTTCAGGTATGAAGGATGCTCTTGCCCTGTCTGCTCAACGATCGCATCGAACGAGCTATATGTGTCAAACGGGAACATGCGCTCGTGTGGCTCGGAAGACCCTTTATTACGCATGAGATGCGAAGGGAACGATTCGGCCAGGCTTTCCGGCAGGATGTCCTTGATCTTGCGATAGCCACTTCTGGCAGGCTGGCCTGCCGTCAGATTCTCTGCTTCACTGGCTGCGCTTACTTCTTCGCCGCCTTCTGCATCTTCTGTCCGGCTATTATCGCGGCCACGACCTTCATCTTCTGGCGCAACTTCTCGATTGTCTGGCCGGTCAGAACCCTTCTGGCCTTCGGTAGGATTCGTGTCGGTTTCGGAGTCGGGCTGAGATAGCAGGTCTTCTTGTCCTGCAGCCATGGCCACATCGGCAGTGCGTTCCGACCCAGTGAGAGCGAATTCGTCCACCTGTTCGTCAGCCTGCGCCCGCTGCTCTGCCTGCTTGCGCTGCTCGGTTTTGGCCTGCTCGGCTTCTTCCCGGGCGCGGGCCTGCTCGGCCAGTTGTTCCTCGGTCTGGGTTTCGAGGTCGAGCGACGGCGTTACTTCGCTTTCTGGTTGTCCGCCTTGATCTGCTCCAGTGGTGTCTGGCTCAGGTACTGATTCACTTTCTCGCGGCTCTTGCCCTGATTCAGCAGCCGGTTTGCGGCTCTGTGCCTGGCTACGTTCTCCGCTGATTTTTGCATCTGCTCCCTGTTCATAGCTCATCAACTCCTGCTTCAGTTCGGTGACCACTTTCGAGCGGCTCTCGCCATCATACACCCGGCGAGCGGCACGGTTCACCATCTCGTTCAGGGCTGGGGTTGTTGTCACCCGGCCAATCAGGTCCAGGCTGCGAGCGCTCTGTTGTGTAATGGATTCGTTGGCCTCGGTGGCAATCTGATTGCCAGCCTCTCCGGCCCTGTCAGCGTTGTCATTCAGGCTCTTGAACAGGCGCTTGTCGGAATTGAGGCGCTGACGCAGAGAGTCCAGAACCTTCAAGCGATCCTGCATCAACGACACTTCCTGTGGGTCGTCACCAAACAGGCCGCCCTGCTCTCCCTGGGCCTGCGCGAACTCTGCGGCACGGATTTCGTTAATCAGAAGTTGGCGCTGGTATTCGGTATTCGGCTGAACTTTCTGAAAGGCTTCGGCAGCGGCTTCCTGCTGGGCTTGCTCGGTGAAGGCAGCCCCAATGGCAGCGCCATCTTTCTCGGTCATCTGGCCGGCCGCAACCATACCAAAAACGTTATCCGAAAGATTGGAGAGTGATTCGCCGTCGCGCACAACCTGATTGGATGGGAGATCGTAGGTACTGCGGATTTCATTGGCAGGCACTTCGCTGCCGCGGAATACCTTGGCCACGTCCAGGGGCTCAGCTTTACCGTCGGCAATGTTGTTCATTGCCGCTTCAACGCGGGCCTGCTCAACCGTCACGCCATCAGCCTCATTAATGATCTGCGCGTTGATTTTACCCTGGCCCAACTTCTTGGCAAGATCGACACGGTGGTGACCGTCCGCCACATACAGGTCGCCATTTTCCCGGCGGTGCAGCAATACAGAGCCGGATCGGCGATCATCCCACTTCTTTACGCCAGACAGGCGCTGATCCACACCTTGCTCGTTTACGCGGCTTCGGAATTGATACTGCTGCGGATCTACCTTGATCTGATCGACCGGAACGCGGAATACACCGGTGCCTTTCTCGGAAAGTGCAGGCTCGGACGATTCTGGCTGCTCTTGGCTCTGCGGTTCGCTGGATGGTTCAGTTGCCTGCACGTTGCGCCCGACCGGATGGCCGTCCCCTGCGCCCACCTCTGCGGTGGCTTCAGGGGTAGACGCCCGTTGATCGAACACATCAAATGGGTTAGCTTCGCTCGGCGTTACATCCAGGCCGAATGCCGATATGTCTGCGTCCGGTGCCGGTTGAGTTAGCGTCTCGGTCAAGACTGGCGGGGCCGATTCAGGATCTTGGCCTTCCGGTGACTGCCGGTTGCGATAACGCACCAGTGGCTCAGTAATGGCCACCATGCCAGGGCCGGCAATGCTGCCAATAATCATGCTGTCGGAAATCAAGCCACGCGCCTCGCCCCAGGTCATATCCGGGCGAATGGTATCTTTGTCGATGCCGGCTTGAAGGGCAGCGGTAACGCCCTCCTGCAACGATTCAGCGATAGCGGTATCAAACACCTTCTTGAAGAAGTTAGCGCCGGGCTTCAGGATTTTGGCGATCGGAAGGTATTCGGGGATCGCTTCAGCGGCGGCTTGCGCAAACGCATAGCGCTGAGACTCGTCAACGGACAAGCCTTTATCGCGGACTGTGCCGTAGGACTCACCGCCAACCTGACCGCCAATGATGGTCATGCCGACAGCGGGATTTCGGGTGAGTGCGCTCGCAATCAGGGCGGGCGTCATTTCTGCAATGCTGCCAATGGCGGCACTAGCGTAGTATTCGGGGCTGCCAGGCTCGGCATTCACAGGTTTCATGGTGGACTGCGCATCAGCTCGAAACTCCCGGCCTTTGGCGGCAACCGTTTCGGGGTTAATGAGCCCCATATCGGCCACCTGAGCCTGCTGCTCCGGAGACAGCTCGGTGAGCATTCGAGACTTCAGGCTTTTAAGCGCCTCCGGGATCGAGGTTTCCGGATCCACCAGGCCCTCGTTGCCTGCCCATGCCATCAACTTGTATTCCTGCGGCGTAATCCCGAGCCGATTGGCAGACTGCTGCACAAACTGCTCGCGGCTCTGCCCCATGTCCTCGCCCAGCATCTGAACAAGCCCGCCGAAGGATTGCTGCAGGCGTTCGGGAACATTGCTCAGGCTTTTTCCGGTGGCTTCTACAAATGAGTCGTAATTCTCCGGCGGCTGCAGTCCCTTGCCAGGCGTGCGCTCGGGTTTCGGAAATGACCGACCTGCGTTGGAAGATTTCGACGGCCCGTACTGACTCAAAGCTTCCGTTTCGGCAACCTCATCGAATGCATCAAACGGGTTTCCGGTTGGCTCGGGCGTTTTGCTGCGTTGCGCATCGAATCGGTCAAAGGCATTGGCCATTAAAAACCCTCCGGGAGATAGCCGTATTTCTTCTGGAACTGGTCCGCCAGTTGCGGGTTCTTCCTCAAATGCTCGACTGCAGCGGCTGGCGCCGGTCTGGAAGGGGCCGATGCGGATGGCTCTGGATCACGATTCACACGCCCAGAATAACTGCCGTCTGGCTGCGGCACCGCGCTGCCGTCTGCTGGCAGTTGTTCTGACTCGCTACCCACAACCTGAAGTCCAGGCACATCGCTGTTGCTTTCAGTCCCACTGATTGTGCCTCGCGTTCTGGCTCGAATCATGGCCAGGGTTTCAATGGCCTGCTCCCGCATCTGCTCTGGATTGCGATAGTTCTCATCG
>Ga0114983_1000061_pt1 | contig 39559 bp, 46 predicted proteins | sample Shrwel_input2_RT_FD_87182 | JGI IMG/M metagenome (GOLD analysis project Ga0114983, IMG submission 87182) | Subsurface microbial communities from deep shales in Ohio, USA - Utica-3 well 1 S input2 RT | ecosystem: Environmental > Aquatic > Deep subsurface > Shale gas/oil reservoir > Produced... | reverse complement strand
GGGGAGAGGAGGGGTCAGCGGCTCGCTTGATGCGCACCGGCTTTTCGGCAGCCTCGCCATCGCGCCCGACACCGACGGTCATGTCGGCAGGGATCGAGACAAGGCTGACTTCCAGGGGCATCCAGTCCGTGACCCGGTACGTGCTCACATCGCCCTCTTGCTTCACCAGCTCAAGTTCGCGGATCTCGTAACCGACACTGACGTTCGTTCGAACCCCATCAAGTACGTCCTGAAATTCCTGCTCGGCGCGTGCGCTCTTACCGAACTTCACGATTGCCCGACCTTTCCGGTCGGTGCCGATCTCGGCGCTCAGGACAACGCCGATCTGTTGCCGGGTATCGTGGTCTGCCAGCAGCGGCGCACGGCCACTGCCAGCCCACGACATGTCCACTTCTGTGGGTGCATGCCCGAGAATTTCTACGCCCCACCAGCGCTCGTAGGGGTCTTCACTGGAAAAAGAAAGAGGCACCGTGCGTGCCTCTTGATCGATCTCCTTGACATTGAGCCCATACGTTCGCCATTGGCGACCGAGCTTCAATGGCGCTTCAGTCTGTGTCTGTGCTTGTGGCATCAGTTTCTCCTTCGTCGTCAGGCTTAAGGCCCGTTGCAGTGCCGCCGTCTTCAGAGGCAGGCTGAGGCCCTGGCGGGGTTTTGGGTGGGTTCTTGCTGGCCATCGCCGCGTTGGTGTTCAGGGTCACCTTCTTGTCGCGGGCCATCTGCTCTTCACGCGACAACTCTTCGAGGATCTCTTCGAAGTCGTCACCGTTCTCAGCGCACAAGCGCGTGCGGCTGGTGACACCAAGCGCCACGGCTTGCGCACCTGCGGCCAAGTCCTTCTGTGGGTCAGGGCTGCGCCACTTGCGCGGGAAGAACCGGGGCTTGTTGAAGCGGTCATAGCCGTCAGGCGGCAGGCGGCCGACTTGCCCCAAGCCGAGCGACAGGCTGAGCCAGCTCTCGAAGATGGGCAGGCTGATCGCCTCGATCATTGCCTCCTGCAGCGACTCGAACGTGTCGCGGTCTTGCAAGGCCGAGTAGCGAATGGTGGACAGGTTGATGTCCGCGTAGTCGTTACCGATGATCGGGTAGCTGATACCTACGCTGCTGCTGAACGCCCGAAGCATGGCTTTGATGAAGCCGCCCATTGCGTCGTTGGGGTAGGCCGGGTCGTAGGTCTGGAAGTCCCAACCAGCTGGCAGCACACCGAACACGCCAGGCTCAGCTTCTTGGTACAAGTCTCCGCCACTTGGTGTGCCGTTGTCTTCCTGACCGTCAGCCACCTCACTGCCATCAGGCGGTGCCCCCATCTCTTGGGCAGGCGGCTTGTAGAAGCCCATCTTGCTTGCGCCCTGCCGAGCGTTGACCAGTGCGGCTTCTTCGTAGCCACCAAGCATGGCCATGCGGCGCAGGCCCGAGTAGATCAGAGGCACACCACGCGTCACACCTGGCCGGGCGTCATCGCTCAAGAACCAGTGAATGATGCGGTCAGCATCCACGCGACGGTGTCGCATGACAGCGTAGCCCGCCACATCGTCGCCAGGATGCAAGCTCAGGAACCAGTACGCCACTGGCTTCATGTACTGGTCAACCTCGACACCCATGCGGATGCTGTTGCCAGTGTCGAGCTTGCCGTAGCCAGGCATGGCCGAGCCGACAGCCAAGTTCAGCGAGTCATCCAGCAGGTCAGGGTCGATCAGCTGGTGAGCAATACCGAAGCGCCCGAAGCAAGCCCCGAACAGCCGCTCAATGATGACCTCGCCATCGCGGGCCAGGTTCGAGATGCATGAGCGCTCGAAGGTGCCACGGCTTGCGCGACCGCACGGTGTGAAGTTGCCGCGCTTGCTGTGCTCCGCGTAGGCCTCTTCGATGGTCGCGTTTGCATCGCTGTCCAGCTTGCCGCCGCGCTGCTTGTAGATCTTCATCTGCAACGTGAAGCCCTTGGGGCCTGGCACGTTGTTGCGCAGCAGGTGCAAGAAGTACTTCACGTACTCGTTGTCTTTGGCCAGACGTCTGGACTTGGCTCGCATCGAGCGCAGCGACTGCCGCACCTCGGCATTGCCCGAGACGATGCCCAGCGTGTCCATCATGTCGGACACAAGCCGGTCATTGCTTGCGGCCATGAAGCGGCGCAGGCCTGCGGTGGGTGGAGCCTTCAACAGCTTGACCTGGTCAGGCGCTGCATGCCACAGCCCGGCAGGTGACCGCGATGCACGCTCAGCCGCACGCTGCGCGACAAAGGCGTTCAGGATGCGGCTGCCGCCCCCGCTCGCCTGCCGCGTTGGTGTGATCTGTTTCATGTAGGGTTACCTTCCGCGCGTGAAGCGCACCTTGATTCGGTTCAGCGGCTTGCCGCCTGCCTTGAGCCGGGCCTCGTGTTTTTCCTTGGCTACCTGCCCTTCCCAGTACCTGATGTGGCTCAAGATGTCAGCGGCAGAGCCGAACTGCATCTCCCGCTCGTTGACCTTGTAGCTGCTGACATGCCCACGGTTGGCGACATACGAGGCATAGGCTGCCTTGAGTTCGTCCAGGGTGCGCTGTGCCAGGCTGCGGAAGTCAATACCCGGCTCCATTTGCCGAGGGTCAGGCAACACTTCGATGTCAAAGCGCTCAGCCGTGTGGGCGTCTGGCCCCCACTGCTGATAGGCCTGGTCAGCAAAGCTCAGGTCAAGGGTCGCGCCATCGAACATGGCAGGCTGGTTGACCACCCACAACATGGCCGAGTAGATGCCCGCCTTCCATGCCGCCGTGGTGGCTGAGTCAACAGCCACCACATGCGTGGCCCCATCAGCAGTGCCCGTGTAGCTCAAGGCCACGTAGCCAGCACCAGTCAAGCGAGGTGCCATGCGCAGCGACATCACCCACCCATCGGCAGCGCTGCGCCCAGGCACATCCCGGCGCAGCTCGAAGCTGTCGCCCGCGTAAACAGTCAACATCAAGATCTCCAGTTACTTGCGCCACCCGTTTACAAAGCCGCCACGCTTTGGACGTGGCGGCTTGGGTGGCTTTGGTTTGCGGGGCGGTATCACCGGAGGCTCGGGCAGTGGCGGGTACATCTGCGCACCGCCCTGCGACTGGTCTTCCACGGGTGCTGTCTCAGTGGTCACCGGCCAGCCAAGCGCCTCGAAGACTTGCTGTGACGCCTGCGGTGCATCAGCGGCAGGTGCGCCGCTGATGATCTCGCCCGTGTCGCCATCGACCACCACCTGGGTGACGTTTCCCTGGTCTGCCTGTTCGGCTTCGGCCTGGGCTTGTGTCGCAGGCTCCACCGGCGCTTGCACGCTGGTCAGCAGGTCCAACTGCACAACGGTTTCGAAGACGCGCTCACGGTTGCGCCAGACCGTTTCCGCGTGGCGACCGTGCATGACATAGAGCAGCGCAGCGTACAGGTACACCTCGCAGTCCCATGCCTCGTTGCGCTTTGAGCCCTTTTCCCACCACAGCGCCTTGTTTCCTTGCTTGTCCTTCTTGCGCACGCGGCTTTCAGACCGCAGCTGCTCGAAGTAGTCACGCTGAAAGCCGAGCGGGAAGTGGTAATACCCCCCGCCAGTCTTCTCAAGGCGCAGCCGACCATCGATCAGGTTCTTGATGGCTTGCGTGCCCAAGAAACGCAGCACCACACCACCAGGCACCGCCTTGCCGCGCCAGGTGAACTCAATGGTCTTCGGCCTGCCCAGCTTGGGCGCGTCATAAGCCTTGGCACCACGGATGGCAAACCAGTGCTTGCCTCGCAGCTTGGCATCACGGCAGAAGGCGTACACGTCTTCCGAGTGGTGACCGCCAGCGTCAATGGCTGCCGCGTCGACGTAGAGCACCTGCCCCGATTCGTGTCTGATGGGTGCGGTCAGCAGCTCTCGCAGCTTGTTCCACACGTCAGGCAATGAGGGGTCGCCGTAGATCTCGCCGTGCCACAGGCCCCACGATTCTTCGTCACGACCAAAGGCCCGGATCACAATGGCCAGCCGGTTGTCTTGCGTGTCAACGCCAGCCACCACAATCAGCGCGCCCTTCGGGCAGTACATGAGCGGGTAGTTCTCGGCACGCTTTTGCAGCGCATCGGCTCCCACCTCACTCCTGACGTCGTCCTTCCAGCACTCGGCCATCTGGTTGTTGATAAAGGACTTGAGCTTCTCTTCGTCCTTTTGCGCCTCGCGCCACTCAACCACCAGAACCGGCCAAGGGCGCCAGCCAAGGGGCGCCACAAACGAAGGCAGCTTCCAGCTCGCCACGTATGGCTCACCTACTGCGGTGGCCACCCAGTGGGCCAGGCCCAGGTCTCGGGCCTGCTCTTCGGTGCAGCCCTTGGGGCGTGGCTTGTAGTTGTGGGTCTTCCACTCCTCTTCGCTGAATGGCTTGTTGCAGCCCCGGCACTGGTAGCGCACATCGGCTGGGTCGCCCTCGGGCAACACAAAGCCACTCCACGACAGCGGCTGCGCCTCGCCACAACCGCCAGGGCACCACAGGCGCCACTCGCGCTTGTCGCCCTTGTTGTAGCCGTCTTGCACGGCTGACTGGCCATCGACCGTGGGCGTGCCGTCGCCCCAGATCTTGGCCTTGCGACCAAAGTTCCCCGCACGGTTGCGGAAGTTCTGGATCAGGTTACCCTGGCCCGCCAGGGCTCGGGGGTAGTCGTCGGGCTCCTCGAACTTGATGTAGCGATACGTGGTCGACTTGGCACCGCCCATGCGGTTGGCACCGACCAGCCGCATCGTGCCGCCTGGGTACTTCTTGCGCAGCTTGGTGTTGTCTGCCCCACGCACACGCGCATCGCGGATACGCAGGCGCAGCGCCCGCGTGGAGTCACGCATCGGCGTGAACCTGTTCAGCTCCCACTGCTTCGCATCGTCCAGCGTGGGAAACACCACCAGGATGTTGCCAGCCGCACTACAGATTGACCCGCCGAGAAAGTTCTCACCTGCAGATGAGCCGCCGACTTGCACACCTTTCATCACCCACCCTTCTCGCCAAGGCGAGGAGGGCGACATCGTCCGCATGATGTCGATCAGGTAAGGCGCACGATCATTGCGCCAATCGCCCGGCTCGGGTGAGTCAGGCGGCAGAACACGGTTGTCCTCTGCCCACTCATCGATCCAGACTTGCGAGTCTGGTCGCAGCGCCCGTTGAATGGCGCTCTCGAATCTTTGAGCAGGGGTCTTCATTGATCGGTTGCATCGTCGTCGTCTTCGTCATCGCGCTCACGGGTAACGGATGCCAGGTCGAATGACGCCAGCACGCTTGAGAGTTCACGGTCGAGCAGCAGCTCGACTTCCATCGGGTCTTTCATGGCCGCGCACTGGTCCTTCACGCGGGCAGGCACATTGAGTAGGCTGTCTCGCAGCGCTCTGAACTTGGTGTAAGCAATGCGCCCCGCTTCGTCGACATCGATGAGCGAGCCTTGCTTGAGCTGCAGCTCCAGGCGCTCACTGTCTCGCCGGATCTCTTCGCGCTCAGCCCGAGCGGTCTTGTATCGGTCAGAGTCGCCAGGCAGCGGCGCGTCTTCGTCTGGCTCGCCAGACTGTTCAGACGTCTGGCCAGCGGCAGCGCTGTCAGGCGCGTGCAGCAGCGATTGCTTGGCTAGGTCGGTGTTTTGATCCCAGGCCTTGTCGGCTTGCTCTGAGTCGATCTTTTTGGCGCCACGGTCGTCCACAACCACAGTGATGCGACCGGCCTCGATGGCCTTCTGCACAGCGCCGAGCGTGCAGCCCCGATGCCGGGCATATTCCCGATAACCCATTAAAGCCATAGAGCGTACCTATTGACTACCTGGGGTGACTACCCAAAGCAGAAGTCTGTAAGAACATATAAAACGTGGTCGCGAATGACCCGCGTTGAGTACCCACAGGAGGGACCCGATGATTAGCGAGCCGTTGCCTTAGCCTGTGCCCATGCCTTGCTGAAGTTCCGCTGCCATGAAGCCCGGACCACACGCCGTGCCTCACCATAAAAGTCAAAGCGACGCTGATACACAGCAGCCCGCTTGGGGAACAGCACGATAGGCACCAGCGACTGCCTCGTGCCATTGACCACACGCTTGTACAAGCCAGCGGGCCTGCCGTCAGCAGGATCACCGTAGAACAGATCCAGCTTGCTGCTCACACCGTACCGCCTTGCCATGCTGCCAGTGGCCCGCTTGTTGGACTTGGCTCTGGCAATCAACTGACGAAGCAGCGCGCGCGGTATGTTGCCTGACCCGTCGAGCTGGACAGCAGCGGGCAACTTCAAGGCCAAACGCTTTGGCGTTCGTGTGCCGCCCTCGATCTGGTACTTCATGTACTCAGCCTGCGATGGCTTCCAGGCAAGCCGAGCGGTCAGGTTGCTGGGCTCTGCCCGTTTGACGAACAGGCCGTTCTTCGTCCAGGCAGTCGGGCGATCAAGCACCGACTCAAGACGCGAGGGCATGGCCTTGTGCGCATCACCCACCGACCAGGTCAACGCCACCGCAGCGGCATAGCGCACTTGCTTTGCCTTCACATCAAGACCTTGAATCGCAAGGTCAATGTTGCTGGTGAAGAAGACGTCCATAAAAAAACCCGCTCGGGGCGGGTTGGTGTTTGGTTAGTCGCAATTGCTGCGCAGTGTGCCTGAAATGTAGCAACAACCGGAAAACAGTAGAACTCCCTCATTTTTTAGCACTTTCTCGCCGGTCGAGCTGGGCCTCCAGCAAGCCAAGGGCCTCGGCCTGCCTGTTCCTGATCGTGCGGTCAGTGCAGCCCACCTTGAGCGCAATCTGCGCCTGAGTCATTCGTCGCCGCTTGTGCGACGGCTTGTCCGGGTCACCAATGTAGGTGCAGATGATGGCCAGCCAGTAACCGAAGTTAATGGTCCGCAGCGCGGTGATGGCTTCATTGATCTTGCACGCGTCCAGGTCGTCGACAGGGATCATGTCGGTGCTGGCGCCACTGCTCTGTGTCGGCAAGAAGGCGGCTTTTCTCGGGTAGCCGGTTGCACCGTTGTTTCGGTCTTCCAGCCAGCGAGCCCAGTTGTCGAGGCGCCGCTTGAGGTGTTCAAACTGCGACATGGGTTGCCTCATGGTTGTAAGTGGGGAGGACTGGTGGATCGGTGGTGTCACCCATCACCATGTAGGCCGATTTACTGAGCATGGCCGTTGTGCGTGCAATCCGGTCCAGCTCGGCATCACCATCGAAAGGCGTGCCAACGATGTGCCCGTTCTCAAAGGCGTAGAAGCGGTTCGGCTTACCAGCGATGCCGTCAGCAATACAGGCATTCACCCATGCCGCCCCGAATTTGGCTCTGTGCTGATCCACCATGTCAGCCACCTTTGGCATTGTTTGCCGCATCGATACAGGTTGCTTTTTTTCACTCATGTCTCGGTGTCTTTCAGATATCAGTGAGTTGGGTAAACGGGTAGGGGTTGGGCGCGAGGGTGCGCGCGTGGGCGGGTACGCCCGCCTGCTTTCATCAAGACGTCTGGACAACTCCGGGCAAAGCTCCGCCAAGGTGGTCATTACTGACCTCCAAAGGCGCCCCCAGCAATCACTGAAAGCACCGAGTCATCCGGGACATGTGGGACAGGTTCGCTATGTCATGGGTTCAAAGACTGGCCTTCCTGAGCTTTTCGGCTGCGCTGCCTTCGCTGCTCAGAAGGGAAGGTGTTCGTCGTCTTCCTCACTGGTGGTGTGCCCTTGCGCTTGGGGCGTTGATGTGGGTGCCTTCACTTCTCTGATCGGGCGCTTGAAATACCAAGGCCTGCGGCCCTCAATGAGCTGGGTGGAGCGTTCACGCTTCCAGCCCAGTCGCTTGAGCGCGGCTGCGGCCTGCTTCTCGTGGTGGCGGCCAGGGCCGAGCTTCTCGATACCGATACCGATCTTGCCCAGCAGCTCACTGCAGGTGATCTTGTCCACCAGCGAGCCATCCTGGCTGGCCAGCCAGCGAGCAATGGACTCTTCGATGGCGTTCTCCACCGCGCGGGCGTTCTGCTCAGGCTCAAACAGCAGGGCCTCTTCTTCGTGCGTGGGGTACATGCGTGCGTCATCGCGCCACCGTTGCATGGCCTCGGCCAGCAGCTGGTCGCGGTTCTCTTGAAGCCATTCGATGTTGCACACACGCTCGACCTTCACCGGCCAAAAGCGCCGGTTGCCTGTCGGGTCGGTGAGGTAGGTGTCTTCGTTGGTCGTGCCACCGAACACCACCTGCCGGGGGTAGTCTCTTGCCCGCTTGTCAAAGCTGGCACGGAAGTAGTCAGAGGCCGAGGCAATAAACGCCTTGACCTTCGTGACCTCAGACTTGGCCATGGCATCCAGCTCGGCGAACTCATACAGCCAGCGCCCTTGCAGTTGCTGGTAGCTGTCCTTGTCGCCCATCACCAAGCCTGTGTCGGCAAAGAAGTCACCGGCCAGCACCTTGAACACGGTGGACTTGCGCAGGCCTTGCTTGCCTTCCAGGATGAGCATGTAGTCAAACTTGACGCCAGGCTCCATGACACGCGCCACCATGCCCTGCAGAAACCATGTGCCCACGCGAGCCAGGTAGCGTTGCAGCTCCTGCGGGTGCTCGTCTTCTTCCAGGCATACCTTGATGAGCCACTCACGCAGGCGCGGTGTGTTGTCCCACTTGAGCGTGTTCAGGTACACGCGCACGGGGTGGTAGCGCTGGCGATAGGCCACCATGCGCACAGCCTCCTCCAGCGTGCCGCGTGGCATCGATGGCAAGTAGTGCTCACGGGTGAGCCACTCACCCATAAGCAGCTCGTCCACCTCATCCCACACACCCTTGGGCGAGCCCCAGGGTGCGTCACGCATCTTCATGATGTCGTTGGTGAACTCGTTGTAAGCCACCAGCCCCTTGACTTCTTCGATGTTCTCCAGGGCAAGGGTAACGTTCTCACGCACTGCCTTGGTTGCACCCGTCGAGGAGGTGAGCAGTTTCAAGCGCCAGGCGCGGCTGTCGTCAGCATCGTCGCCCGCGGCAGCGGATGAAGGGGTAGATCGAGCCTTGGCTGCCGCAGCTTCGTCAGGTGGGGTGAAGGCTCTGGCTGCGCGGATGTAGTTGCGCACGGTCTCAGCGTCCCAGCCTTGCTCGATGGCATCGGCAATGTCCCAGCCATCGGTGACGTTGCCAGGCGCTGGGATGCGCACCATGCTGACCGTGCAGCCCATGTCAGCGGCCAGGATGGTGCCAATGGCCAGCATGGCCGCAATGCCCGGCTGTTTGGCCTCGGGCAGCAATGGCTTGCTTTTGGGGTCCACGCCTTGCTTGCGCTCTTCAGCTGTCAGCTTGAAGTGCTTACTGTCACAGTCCGGCCACATGAAGACCACACGGCCACGCAGCCACGTCCAGTCGGCCTTACCCCATGCATTGCTGCCGCCTGGCCAGCTTACAAAGTCAAATTCATGGCCCAGCAGCTTGTGGCCTGCCTCGGCACACTTTTCGCCCTCGACCAGCACCACAGGGACCAGGCGCGGGTCTTCAGCCAGCAAGCCAGCCGCCAGAAAAAGCGGGCGAGGCTCATCCCACTGCCGCCATGTCCATTTCTGCAGGCCACGGTCGTCGGCATCGTCCTGACACCATGTGTAGGGCAAGGTCTCCTTGTCCCCGTCACTCTTAATGAATCGACACACGTGGCCAAGCAACTGCCCATCGCGTGTGTAGGCCCAACGCTGGCTTGGAATGCCCCGGTAGTGGTGCTTGAACGTGGGCTCAGGCGCATTGGGCGGTACCGGCACGATGGTGCGCCACTTAGCCTCTGGCTTGCCGCTGGATTTGCCCTTGCGGGCTTGTGGCTCTTCGGGCGGTGGCTCCGGCCTGCTGTCGGATGATGATGGGCTGCGCGGTGCAGACGCCTGGACGGCTTCGGGGTTGCGCTGGTAGGCCGAGGTGTCCCAGCCGAGCATGCCCATGAGCACAATGGCAGCCTGCGCGTTGTTGAGGCCATTGATGGCCGCATACAGGCTGATCAGGTCTCCACCCTTGTCGTCGTTGGCAAAGTCAGCCCACATGCCCGACTTGATGTTGATCGACAAGGACTCGCCCTTGCCTCCGCTCAAGTCGCCACAAAGGTACTCAGGGCCTTGCCGCCTGCCACCGGGCAACCACTGCTCAAGCCAGCGCTGGGCGTTGTCAAGCAGCGCCGATGCCAGGCGCGTGAAATCAATCGGGGTGCGGCTCATCAGGTGCGCCACCTCTTCATGATGTCGCCAATGGCCGCTGTGCTGTCTGCGCTGAAACCGTTAGTTGACCGTTGCTTGAGTCTGTAGGCCTTCATGGGGCGACGGCAGCCGGGCACGCGCACATCACGAACTACCTCCAACTCCCCCCACTTGACCATGTTCTCAACAGCCCGCTTTGCAGCCTGAAAGCCGACCTGCGAGGCTGCGGCCACATCACGCCAGGTAGCGCCCAGCTCTTCAGGCACCGAGCTGTACGCCTTGCACAGCGCCTCTCGAATCTCGCCACGGGGCGCTGCCATTACGCGGCCCTCCGTGCGGCTTGCATTTCTTCCAGCACCGTGAGCTTCGATTGCTGAGCCAGCCACTGGCTGATGACCGTGTTACCCAAGATGGCCTCCACCTGGGCAATGTGCTTGGCTGGAAGCTCTCGCCGGTTGTCATGCACGCTGAAGTAGTCGGACACGTGGGAGGTGTAGAGGCCTGAACACTCGGCCAGCGTGCGGCGCGTGAGGTTGCGCACCTGTCGCAGCTTCCAGGCCAGACGGCAGGCGTGGCGGTAGCTGCGAATGCTCATGACCACCTCGGGCGGCACCACCAGGCGCTGCGCCTGCACGACCCCACCCAGCAGAGGCAAAGGCAGCGTGGCTTGATCAATAAATTTCATCGGGTTACCTCTTGAATTACCAGTTGAACTTCGCCGGTAATAAAGGCATGGAACACATGCCTGAACAACTCACAGAACTCGACTTAAATGGGTGGGTGCCCGGTTCCGTGGCAGCATTGCTTTTCCACAAACCCACTACCCACGAAAGGGGCACCCATGGAAACCATTCAAATGAGAGTGACCTTCACGGACACAGATTTGCTGAGACGTGTAGGAATAGAGACGCCAGAAACAGTGACCATCCAAGCAAAGCCAGGAGCCATACCCAACGTGGGCGACCACCTGAGCTTCCCGAATCTGCGAATGCCAAGTGGAGTCTTGGCCGCTTTCGAGGTGCTACACCGCGTGCATCTTTTTCAAGAGCAGGGACACGAAATCCAGCTAGTTCTAGAACTCGACGAAACTCAGCGGCCTTGGCTTTGAGCCTTGACTCTTTCAACCCCTTGATGAATTCGGGGTTCGAGAAGGGGTTGTTGTCTGCTATGCCTTTGAGCTTTTGGGCATCTGCTTTAGCCACCGCATCAAGCTCGGAAAATTCATACAACCAGCGGGCTTCAAGCCCCGCCTTGTCGCCAGTTGTCTTGAGGGGTCGGTCAGGCTGCATTGCGCACCTCCTGTGTGTCTTGTGGAGGAGTGGCCAGCTCGGGCCAGATCAGGTGGAAGTCATCGGGTCGGAGATCGCGCCGAGTTACTTCTGCACGCGTCTCTCGCTCAATGGCTGGGCAGTACTCAACAGGCACGCCCCTGGCCTTCCAGTTGCCAATGGCGGCGGGAGTCACATTGAGGCGCTCAGCCAGTTCCTTCCGCCCACCTACCGAGAGGCACGCGCGGTCCAAGGGGTGTGGTGTTTGTGTCATGCAAAAAGCATAACACACGACGTGTTTAACTTCAACACCACGTGTTGACACGTTTTGTGTTTAATACAATCCACATGAAAACCATTGGCGACCGGATCAGACAAGCCAGAGAGTTCAGAGGACTCTCGGGAGAGGAGCTTGCACTCAGGGTTGGCTATAAAACGCAGTCCGGGATCAGCAACCTTGAAAACAGGGCCACAGGTAGGGGCGGGTTCATGCTGCCCAAAATTGCCGAAGCGCTAGACATTTCTGTCGAATGGTTCATTCAAGGTCCAGATACCGATGACCTCTCCACTATCGATGGCTTCAATCAAAGCGGCAGGTCAAAATCGCTCACATTGAACGAACAGCCAGGCAAATATCACGCCGTATCAACAAGGGACAGAGCGCATCAATTGTTGGAGAAAATCAATGAAACAGGTCTTTTGCACGTCATCGAGATGCTAGAGGCCGTAGCTGTTAGACACCCAATAAACCAGACCGACAGCGCGGGTGTACTTATTCCCGCGCAGCTAATCAAACAAGCCTAATTAACTGAAGGGAAATCATGCAAATTCGCGGCCTAATCGCTACTGCGTTCAGCGCAACCGTACTGGTATCCGGGTGTGCAACGGCACCGCAAGACAATCAGCGCACCGCTGAGCTACAGCGAACAATTCCAACATGCGAGGGAGTTGATGACTGCAATGCCAAATGGGAATCTGCACAGCTTTGGGTGGTCAGAAACGCCGGGTTCAAGATCCAAACGCAGTCAAATGTGCTGATTGAGACTTACAACGCAACAGGTGGCACAACAGACCTGGCCGTGAGGGTCATGAAAGAACCGCAAGGCAAGGGCAAGTATCGACTCCTTGTTGACGTTTGGTGCGACAACATGTTCGGATGCATACCAAACGCAATGGACACAGCACTTCGGTTTAATCGAGAGATAGGCGCGATAAAGCCATAACACGCGCCACGAAAGAAAATCACAAAACGTGTTGACAAGATAAACACACTTTGTGATACTCCGTTCCGTCATCACCTTGACGGAGCGGAAAAGTGCCCACAAACACAGTCCAGACATCTGAACGCCCAGCCCTGACCCTGGTCAGCCGGGCCATCACCGTCAGCAACGAGCCCATGAGTGGCGCCTCGGGGCAGACGCACTTTGTCAGCCGCAGCGACGGCCTCACACCTCGCAAGCCCGGCATGCTGCTGGACCAGGCGCCCATGTCCATCCGGGCGTGTGAGGCCCATGTCTACCAGTTCGACCAAGAGCGCCACATCACGTGGCTGCACTTCAACACCGACCCCTTCAGCTTTTTGCACACCCTGACGGCTGACGAAGCCGAGCAGCTGGGCCGTGCCCTGCTCAACGCCAGCGCTGCCGCAAGGGCGGCAGAGAAGGGGTTGGCATGAGCACCGAGAAGCACATCGACGTGGAGCACCTGGAGCTGGTGCTGATCTCACGCAAGCTGCGCACCCTTCAAGGCAAGCGCTACGCGGCCATGAGCGAGGGACACGACTGCTTGGGCGGTGGCTGTCCCCGCAAGCCCTACAGCGACTTCCTCAAGAAGCATCTCAAGACGCCCCCCATGTTCACGCCCATGCTGCGAACCAGCGTGCCAGCCGAGCTGGTGGAGCGCGTGCGCATGGTGTACGGCTTGCCCGAAGTCAAGCGGACCTGGGGCGTGGGCTACAAGGCCATGCTGGCTGAAACAGAGGGGTGGCAGCAATGAGCAGCGGCACCCCAACCATCGTGCTGGTGCGCTTTGCCGTGGGCTACGGCGAGGTCAAGCTCCGCCAAGCCCACATCGTGTGGCAGCAGACCGGGTTTGAGCGGGTGCGCGTGCGCTTACTGGACACCGGCGCCACCGCCCAGGTGCATGTGCAATCCATCGTGGAGGGCTAGGCCATGGCACACGACCCCATCACCGTGCGCGGCGTGGCCATGCAGCCTGCCGTGTTCTCGGTCACCCCAAACCAGCCCCACACCGGCATGCTGGAAGTGATCGTGCAGCTTGCTTGCGGCATGCCAGTGCGCGTGGTGCAGCAGGTGGGCACCGAGCCCGCTGCGCACATTGCGGCCAGCAGCAAGGCCCGAGCCATTCACCGGGGTGCTCAGGTGGAAGCCTGCGGCACCGGCCTTCTCCACCAGTCTGACCACGGCATTGCGTGCCTGCGCCTCATGGGCGTGCGCGACGTGCTCATTGAAACCGCCACACACCGAGGTGACCATGGCACTCATTGACAAGACCATCATTGCCCGCAGCGACCAACACTTCGTGTTGGCTGAGCACGCCACCGTGCATTTCTGCGACGAGAGCGATATCGATGTCCACCGCGTAGACACGGCCTCGGGCCTCACCACCCCCTGGCTTCGTGCCGTGCGCGATGGCGACTACATCCGGGTGTTTGACTGCCTGCAGGTGGTGCCTGACTTCGCTCGGCACTTCAAGGAGGCACCCGAGCGAGACAACACCGGCGTGGTGCTGTACGGCCTGCGCTTCAGCTACCCCACCCGGTCCATCTTCATGGAGGCCGTGCGGCGCTATGCGCTGGACGACATCGAGGCCATCCAGGCGCAAGAGGCCACCACGTGAGCAAGCGCAACAAACCCACCCAGGCCGCAGCCGTGGCCACCACTGAGCCCACCCATCACCAGCCCACCATGCCTGAACAGATCACCTACATCCCCGTCGAGGCCATTGCGCCCAGCCCGTTCAACTACCGCAGCGGCGATATCGCCGAGACCAACCTGCTCGACCTGGCCGAGAGCTTGAAGAAGGACGGCATGCTGCAGCCCGTGCGCGTGCGCCCTGGCCCTGAGTATGGCCAGGCCGATGCCTTCATTCGCTACGAGCTGGTGTTCGGCCACCGGCGCCTGGCTGCCGCGCAACTGGCGGGCCTTGAGCGCATACCGGCCATCTTGGTCGAGATGGACGACGCCCAGGTCAAGCGTGCCCAGTTCGCTGAGAACATCCAGCGCGAGAACACCAACGCGATTGACGAAGCTCACGGCCTGCAATCGCTACTGAATGAGCCAGGCGTGCGGGCCGAAGACCTGCCCCAGCAGCTGGGCAAAAGCCGAAGCTGGGTCTACAACCGGCTGCGCCTGTTGAAGCTGAACCGGCAGGTGCAAGATGCTGTGGCCAACGAAGGGCTCGGTGCCGACATCGCCATCCTCATTGCCACGCTGCCAGCCCCGATGCAAGCCGACGCACTAGACGAGGTGCGGGAACATGACGGCCACGGCTGGCTGTCAGTGCGCGATGCGAAAGCGGCCATCAAGGACATGATGGTACCCATTGAGCGGGCCACGTTCACCATCCACTTGGACACCTACGGAGACAAGCCCGCATGCACCAGTTGCCCCAGCTTGAGCCAGAACGACGAGGCGCTGCGCGGCCTGCTTGATCCAGACATCTGCACCAATAGCAAGTGCTTCGACATGAAGACTCGCATCCACGGCTTGCAGGTAGTGGAGGAGGCCAAGAAGTCAGGTCAGGCAGTGAAGGATGACCTGGACGACAAGAAGTGGCCCACCCACCTTCGAGCACCTCACGGATACACAGCGGCCACAGACCCAATGTGGCACCGGCATCCTGATGGCTACACAGTCGGTCAGACATTCACATGGGGTCAAGCAGTGCAAGCGCTCAAGGATGACGGGCAACTGGTGGTGCAGCCGACGATCCTGCTGCACCCCAAAACCGGCGTGGCAGTGGATGCATACACCTCGGACGATATCGGCACCATTGAAGACGCCTACGCAGAGCTGTGTGATCGCCTGGACGAAGGCAAAAAAGAGCAATCCCCCCCTAACCCTGCTGCGCAAGCGCGGGAGGAGGCGAACCGGAAGGCTCATGACGCATGGCAAGCGAGGCAGGCCGAGCAAAGGGCGTGGATTGAATCGTTGACGCCCGAGCAAGAGGTGGTTAGGACCAAGTTTTGGCCCGTGACTAAAGCAATCATGTCCCGTGTGGCTGGCACTGAGCGAACACGAGAAGACTTGCTGCTCATCGCAGATCACATGGTGACCGAATACAGCTTCGAACTTGACCATGACACGCTGGAGGTGATGGGCTGGAAGGACCTCATCGATGTCGACGACCAGGACGAGCAAGTGATGAGCCGGTTGAAGGAACTTGGCCCCGACCAAGTATCAACGTTCATCGTCTGCCTGGCACTGAGCGGACTTCCAACTACCCCTGCCGAAGAGCAAGCTGAGTTGGACGAGCGCCTCGCCCTGGCCAAGCGCTACGGCGTCGACGTGCTTTCGCTGCCTTGTGCTCAAGAAGTGGTCAACGATGGCACCTCTGGTGCCAGCCGCGACGAAGACGACCTGGGCGATGACGACGGGGAGGGCAACGAATGAAGGCGCGCCACAAAGTGCCGCGCTGGCTGCGGCCAAAGCTCAAGCCCGACCAAGTGCGCGACCTGGGCCTTGCCCACTGGCAGAACGTAGATGCCCTGCACTCTGGCCAGGGCGACGTGGAAACCCTGTGGCAAATCGGTGGTGGCATCTTCACCTGGTCATACGTGGCCAACGCCCTCCAGATGGGCATGGTCGAGATGCTGGTGCAGAGCAAGCTGTTCGACCGCGTGGTGGCCCACTGGCGCGCAACTGGCCGCGTGGAGTGGCCCACGCCACTGGACTACGCACTGGCTGCAGATGGCGCGGCAGTGATGGACGAGTTGGCCAAGCGTGTTGACCAGGTCACCGCCATCGAGGCCGCTGAGTGGTCAGAGAAGCAGATAAACGCGCTTTCACACGTGCAGATGGTGGCAGCAACAGACGAAATGGAGGTGTGCCATGGCTGACCTGATGACCGTACCCAACCTGATGGCCCTAGCCGCGCTGCTGTTGATTGGCTACATGGCCTTGCTGGCCGCTTTCATCAAGCGCCTAAGCGTGCCAGTGCCTGACAACAACCCCATGGAGCACCCGCACGTGGCATGGACCGCCAGCTACGAGGGCAAAGGCACCGTGACGCTGTACTTCGGCAGCGACACGGACGCCCGAGACGCCTACCTGTGGTTGCTGGCCACCAGGCCACGCATGACGGGGCGAGCGCCAACAGGGCACAACCCCCGACCTGTCGACAGGTTTCCGCAAGTGCCGCTGCCAGGTGAGGTCGTCCTTCGTCCACCCAGAGAAATCATCATGCATGTCGGTGAGCGACGCACCAACGCTTATGGCGACGCGCAAAAGATAGCCCTTCTACGCGCCATGCAGGAAATCACCTCCCACCTCAACCTCCCAACCAACAGCACGTGCCAGGACGTTGTCGACAACGTCAAGAAGCTGTCACGTGAACACAAACGGGCATCTGCCTGAAAGCTCAGAAAGGAGCACCCCATGAAGAAAGACAACCTCCCAGCGCTCGGCGCATTCATCGAGGCCGAAGGTGGCCACTTCGGTGGCCTGGTGCGAGTTAACCAGATCCTCTGCGCCGCCATCTGGGCACCGAAAGACGCGGGCGAAACCGAGATGGTATGGCACCCCAAGTTCACCGACATCATCAGCGCCACCAGCTACAACGACAGCCTGGCCAACACCGTGGCCATGGCAGAGGATGGCAGCCCGCTTGCCCAATGGGCCACTGGCTTGCGCATTGCCGGGTTCAGCGACTGGGCTATCCCCGCGCGCGATGTGCTTGAGCTGGCATACCGCCACCTCAAACCTACAACCTACCAGACTGGTGGGTACTTCCGCGATGGTGACAACCCCAGCAGCGAGCCACCAGGCTACCCGTATGCCCACAACCCGGTGGTGCAGACGTCTGCACAAGACTTCCAGGAGGGTGGGCCGCAGGCCTTTGAGGAGGCGCTGTACTGGTCCAGCACGCAGTACTCGTCCCTCAACGCGTGGTTTCAGTACTTCAGCCACGGCTACCAGAGCGACGACGACAAGAGTTCTGAGCTGCGCGCCCGAGTTGTCCGCACGATTCAACTGATCGATTGATCCTTCAATCCTTTAATCACGGAGCAAGCACATGCAACAAGTGACTCTTGAGCAAATCAAGGCCGCGCAACAGCAGGTCAATGACCTGATCGCCGCCTACGAATCCAAGCCAACACTGCCTAACATCTTCCCAGTCGAGCTGACAGCCCCCGAGCTGCTGCCCGGCGAGACGTGGATTGCGACACTCGTTGCCGATGACGGCAAGACCAAGTACCACCTGACCGTACTCGACGGCGACAACGACGAGGCCGACTGGGACACCCAGATGCGCTGGGCAAAAGAGCAGGGCGGCGATTTGCCAGACCGAGTGGAGCAAGCCATCTTGTTCAAGTACGCCAAGCACCTGTTCAAGGGTGAAGCCTACTGGTCCAACACGCAGTACTCGTCCCTCAACGCGTGGTATCAGGACTTCTACTACGGCTACCAGAACCGCGTCAACAAGAGTTCTGAGCTGCGCGCCCGAGTTGTCCGCAGATTGCCCGCTTAATCCTTTGATCCTTTGATCATGGCCATCCACTCCGATCTACCAATACACCGCACAGGCGTGCAGTTGCTTTCGTTGGCCATCAAGGCGCAAGAGCAAATGCCGCGCGGCGTCAAGCGTCACATGGGCGACAAGATCAGTCATCACTGCGTTGAAATGCTCGACCTCATGGCCCTGGCCAACGCCACCAAGGGCAACGAGCGAGTGAGCAACATCAATGCACTGCTCAAGCACCAAAGAACACTCACGGTGCTTTTCAGGGCTTCGCATGACAGCAGGCACATCTCGCCGAAGGTGTGGTCTGCATCGATCCAGTTGCTCGACAGCATTGGCAAGCAAGGCGGTGGATGGCTCAAAAAATCAGCCGACAGGAGGCCTGTAGCATGACAGTCAAGGCTCTCATGCCCGTGCCCATATTGAATCTGGTCGCGCCGCTGCCTCACAAGGGCACCGCCATGCACACCGCAGATACCGCAGGGCAAGCACCTGGCTGGTCTGGTGCAGTCGCCACAGTGATCGGCGGAAGCCCTCGCCATGGTGACGTAGATAGCGCGAACAATCGCAGTACTCGTCCAACAACGCGTGGTATCAGAACTTCAACAACGGCAACCAGAACAACAACAACAAGAGTTCTGAGCTGCGCGCCCGAGTTGTCCGCAGATCCTGACCTGTTCGATAAGCTGGTGGCAGCCTACATAGACTGCCTCAGATCAAAGCGCAGCAGCAAAAGCGCATCCGTGTTTGAGGCCAAGGCCGAGCGCAACCTGTGCGACCTACACGATGAATTGATCAGCGGAGAGTATCAACCAGGCAGATCCATCTGCTTCGTGATCACCCGACCCAAACCACGTGAGGTGTGGGCCGCAGACATACGCGACCGCATCGTCCATCGCCTGCTCTACAACCAGGTGATGGAGCGATTTCACAACGCATTCACGGCTGATAGCTGTGCGTGCATCCCCGGCAGGGGCACGCTGTACGCAGCCAAGCGCCTAGAGCACCAGGTGCGAAGCGTGACACACAACTGGAGCAAGCCAGCGCACTACCTGAAGTGCGACCTGGCCAACTTCTTCGTTTCAATCAACAAGCATGTGGTGTTCGAATTGCTGGCCAGGCGCATCACCGAGCCCTGGTGGCTCAGGCTGGCCCACACGGTGCTGATGCACGACCCACGGGGCGACGTGGAGGTGAGGGGCAACGCGCAACTGTTGCGCCTGGTGCCGCCACACAAGAGCCTCTTCAATGCGCCCGATGACCACGGGCTGCCCATTGGCAACCTGTCGTCGCAGTTCTTTGCCAACGTGCTGCTGGACGTGCTCGACAAGCGTGTCAAGCACACACTGAAGGCGCCGCACTACGTTCGGTATGTCGATGACTTCGTGCTGGTGCATGAAAGCAGCCAGTGGCTGAACCATGTGCTGCGCGACGTGACTGACTTCTTGCCAGAGCGCTTGAGCTTGGGGCTCAACCCCAGCAAAACCATCTTGCAGCCCGTCGACCGCGGCATCGACTTCGTCGGGCAAGTTATCAAGCCCTGGTGCAGAACAACCCGGCCAAGAACACTGCGCAATGCGTACAGACGTCTGCATGAGACACCTGCCGACGATCTGTTCGAGGTCGGTAACAGTTACCTGGGCCTTGTGCGCCAGGCATCAAAGGGCCATGCCGAGCAAGCCCGCATTGCCAACGTGCTGCGCCTGCGCGGGCATTGTGTCAAGGCTGACTTGAGCAAGTGTTACCGAATCAGGAGTGACCATGTCAGCCATCTTTGAAATGCCTCTGGCCAGCGAAACCCAGGACGACGATGATCTGGCGCAGCCTTTGACGAGAGTGAGGGTGAGACGCTACCCAAGCAAGAAAGCCATGCCATGCACATTCGACAAACGCGTGACCATTGGCCCGAGACTGGGGCCAAGGCACATGACATGCCACGAAGAGGGGCCTCGGGAAAAAGTCCAAGGTCGGTGGTTGTCAGCAATTTGGGCGAGCCGCATCAGGTGGGTGAGCAAGGCCATACGAAACACGCAAGCACAGCGCCGCGCATGGAGGCGTCAGGTGCTAAAGATTCGCTTGCAACAACGCTTTGCTACCGGCCATAAAGACCTACCGTTTTGATGGTCGAAAAACACGACAAATGAACAAGCGCGGTCTCTCTTATCAAGAAGCCATGGGCTACGTGGGCGTCAAGCGCCGCACGTTCGATGAGAAGTGGCGCCCGCACCTGGTGGGCATTCCTCAAGGCACGTCGCTGATCTTCGACCGTGACGACCTGGACCGTCTGTTTGACCAATTCAAGCGCGAGGCAGCCGAAGCGGCCAGCGCACCAGCAGCCAACGACTCGACAGCCGCCACCCAGGGGGGCACAATGCCCGCCAGGAATGGACGGCCCATCGTCGAGAAAGGAGCGAAACAATGGGCCACAAAACAAGCGGGGTCTACCCCGACAAGAATGGGCAATGGCAAGTCGACAAGTGGCAGTTCGGCACTCGATTTCGCCAGCGCGGCTTCGTCAGTTTTGAAGAGGCGCAGCGCTGGCTGATCGAGCAGCTCGCGGCTCATCGAGCTACGGTGCTGCACGGTGTGCAAGAGAGCCGCACGTTCGACCAGGCTGCAGCCCACTACGTGCAACTGCATGCCGACAAGGCATCCATCAAGACCGAGATCTACATGCTGCAGTCAGTGATGCCTTTCATCCATCACCTGGAGCTGGCGCAAGTACACGATGGCACTTTGGCGCCATTCGTCAACGCCCGGCTGCAGGATGGGAGGGCACACAAGACGATCAACCTGGCCTTGGCCGTGGTTCGTCGCATCCTCAACCTCGCGGCCACGAGCTGGCGGGACGAGAATGGGCGCACTTGGCTGGACCAGGCACCGAAGATCACACTGCTCCCCCTCGTTGGCCACCAGCGCGAGCCCAGGCCCATCACCTGGTCACAGCAACACACGCTTCTACCCAAGCTGCCAGACCACCTGGCGCGCATGGCCCTGTTCGTCTTGAACACGGGCGTGCGTGACGACGTGGTGTGCAACCTGAAGTGGGAGTGGGAGATCAAGGTGCCCGAGCTGGGCATCTCGGTCTTCGAGGTGCCCAGGCAGCACGTGAAGGGCCGCAAGCGGTCGAAGGTGGTGATCTGCAACAGCGTGGCGCAATCGGTCGTGGAGTCGGTGCGTGGCCAGCACCCTGAGTTTGTGTTTGTTTATCGCCGGGAACGTGTCAAAAACACCGACCAGGCGCCCAAGATGGCCTACCGGCCTATCGAGGCCATGAACAACACCGCCTGGTGCAATGCCCGCCAGGCTGCAGGCCTGGGTGACCTGCACGTGCATGACTTGCGCCACACGGTGGGGATGAGGCTGCGTGAAGCTGGCGTGTCTGAGGCAACCATCTCGGACATCCTGTGGCACAGCACCAAGTCGATGACCCAGCACTACAGCGTGGCCCAGGTCGTGGAGCTGCACAGTGCGTTGGAGAAGATCAAGAAGGACTCGGGCCAGTGGAATCGGTCGCTGGCCACGTTGAAGTTGGAGCAACAGGTGGCGCTACTGGAGGCCAGTCCCCCAAAAGTCCCCCAGCAAAGAAAAACGGCCTAGCGAGTGGAGTCGCTAGACCGTTGATTTCACTTTGTTTTTCTGGTGCGGCTGGCAGGATTCGAACCCACGACCCCTTGGTTCGTAGTTCTGTGGTCGCTTTTAAGTTATTGATTTGATTAGCGTTGAAGCCGTCCATTCCAACTGCTTACGCTCTGTCGTGTACAGGTCATTGGGGGCCAGTCCCCCAAAAATCCCCCACAAGAAACGCAAAAAGCCCTCCACCCCGCAATGGGATGGAGGGCTTCTTTTCATCATCAAAACAATCCAGCAGGCTCAGCCTCCTGGTCCCACGACCAGATCACCAGCTCGCGCCGGTCGGCTCCCTTGGCGCCACCACCCACGGTGTAGGTGATGTCGAGGCTTTCCATGTGAAAGCCCTGGAAGCACTCCCGGATGGCCGGGTGGTCGTTGATCGACAGCATGGCCTACCCTGCAGCTTGCGCATGGCCGTGGCCATGGCTTCGTATTCGCTGAAGGGAAACTCCACGCCGTAGCCCTCGGTCTCCCAGTAGGGCGGGTCCAGATAGAAGAACGTGTGCGGGCGGTCGTAGACCTCCATGCACTTGAGCCAGTGGCGCCGCTCAATGTAGGTGCCCGACAAGCGCAGGTGTGCCGCGCTGAGCTGCTCTTCAATGCGCAGCAGGTTCACCGCCGGCGCCGTGGTGGCGGTGCCCCACGTCTGGCCCTGGACTTTGCCACCGAAGCACTGGTGCTGCAGGTAGAAGAACCTGGCCGCACGCTGGATGTCGGTCATGGTGTCAGGCGGGGTGTCTTGCAGCCACTTGAACACCTCTCGGCTGGACAGCGCCCACTTGAACTGGCGCACAAACTCTTCAAGGTGGCGTTGCACCACCCGATACAGGTTCACCAGCTCGCCGTTGATGTCGTTGATGACTTCAACTTCTGCAGGTGGACGTAGGAAATACAAGGCCGCGCCGCCTGCAAAAAGCTCGACATAGCACTTGTGTGGAGGGAATCGCTCGATGAGCTGGTCGGCCAGGCGTCTTTTGCCGCCGACCCAGGGAATGATGGGGTTTGCCATTGTGATCTCCAGGCAGTTGTTACACTTGCCCCGCCTCCGGAGGTAGCAGGGCCTTGGCTGGTTCACAGGCGCGTTCTGTGTTCTGGTGGCCACGGTTGGTGTTAGCGCATCACCCGTGGTCGCCCTGTTTTTTTATTTCTGACCGACCCCCCTCACTGCTTGTGCGAGTGCGTCGGTTTTGTCTTTTGAGCCGCGTGAGCTGCCGAAGAAGTAGCTCACCACTTGCTGGGCATTGGCTGCCACGTAGCCAACGACTGTGCCGATCAGGCCGGTGGCGGTGGCCACGACCGCCACATCCTTAACCTTGATGCCGCCAGTCATCAGCTCGAAGCTGCCCCACAGCACAGCAGCCATCACCACACCGAACGTCAAGATGATGGCCAGCCCAAGCCGGAACACACCCAGGTCGCCGTGATGGGCATCACGTGCATCCACCACGTCAGCCAGGTAGGCCTTTTCGGTGTCTGCGTTGAGACGGTTGACATCGATCTCCAGCTCACGCATGCGCACAGCAAAGGCCTGGTCGGCTTGCTTGAGCGCCACGATGGCTTCCGGCGGCAGTCCCTGCATGACGGCTGCAGCCACGTCGTCTTCTTTGGCGTCCTGGTTGCCCAGGATCTGGTCGCCCAACACCTTGATGGCAGCGCCGGCGAGCGGGCCACCGAGTGCCGTGCCCAAGGTGGGGGCCACGGCTTTGACGAGTTTTTTCCAGTCGAGGGACATGATCACTCCTTGAAGTAGTCGGGAAGGTCTACGGTTTGGCCAGCCAGGTGGTGCGTGCAGTCATTCAAGAACTGGATGCGACCATCGACCACGAAGGTGTGGCACACAGCGGGAGGCGCCCCATCCTGGCCAGCGTCAGTGCCGTCGTATGTGACGAGCACCGAAGGCGTGAAGGTTGGGCTATCGAAGCTGCCATTCCAGGTCCAGTTAGGGCCAAAGTCAGAGCCGTGCTGCACGCTGTGGTCGCTGTTGCAACCAGGGCAGCGGAAGGTGAGCAGCTCATCGCGCTTTAGGATTTTCGAACCCATCACACATCTCCTTTCTGGATCTCTTCTATGGCCCCGGCAGCCAGGCTGGTCAGATGCACACGCTCTTGGTGGCCAGCCATGGCTGGGCCGTTGATGGTTCGGGTGATGGCGCGGTGGTCGCCGGCGTCGGCCTTGGTGTTGAGGCCGTTGCTGAACCAGTACCAGGCGGCTGTGAGGCAGGCGTCAGAGGGCAGGGAGACGGTGTCGGGGTGCGCCAGGTAGGGCATGCCGATGTCTTGCTCTGCGCGGGCGTATGCAGCGCGGCCAGTGAGCTGGATGATGCCCCGCCCCCGGTACCGCCACCCGTCGCCAGAGGCAGGCGGACCGTTGCCCAGGCGGCTGGCGTACACGGTGTTGGCCAGGGCCTCGGGGTTGTTGATCAGGGCAGCGGCTTGCTCGGGTGTACGCACGCGAGAGAACATCTGCATGATGCGCTTGGTCGTGGTGTAGCGCAGGCCCTCTTCAAGCCGCGTGAAGCCTGCGGACTCATGCGCACATTGGCCGATGAATGCGGCCACGCGGGCGGGCGTGTCGATGCTGTACAGCGCACAGGCAGCACGCAGGGGCTCGATGATTCGCTCGGCAGCGGGGGCAGGCGCCCACACTGCACGCAGCACCTTGGTGGTGATGAGGTGATCCATGTCAACGCCCCCCAGACTTGAACCACGCATAACCCGCAGCGCCCAGCACCAGGGCCAGCAGCACACGCTTGATCCAGCCCATCACCCCGCGACCGATGGCGCGTTCGAGCTGCTCCTGAATCACGTTGGTGGTGGCCTCGGCAATGTCCGGGGCAGCGTCTTGTATGGCTTGCCGAAAGGCCTCACGCAAGATGGCTGCATCAGCCTCGGTGAGGGTTGATCTGCGTCGCTCGCTTTGAGGTGGTGTGTGGTCGCCCATGGTGTTTGCGTGTCGTTGCTTCAGTCAATAAAAAAGCCCGCTGGTAGCGGGCTTGGTGGGAGGCTTGGTCGTTGACCCGTTCGCCGGATCTGGCGGGGCCAAGGTGATGCGGGTCCATGGGTCGCCGGGGTGGTAGCCGCTGGCCTTGATCCAGGTGTATGGCAGGGCTTGCGGGGCCACGGCTGCAGGCTGGCGGTTGCACAGCACCCAGCCGCCCACGTCGGCCACGCAATGCGGCTCAAGGGCCTCGGTCAAGCACACCACCAGGCGGGCAGGCAGGCCGCGCCGGCGGGCCAGGTGGACGCACCAGGTGGCGAAGTCTTCGCAGTCGCCCACGAAGTAGCCCAGGTGCTTGATCTGGCGCTCGATCTGCTCGGGCGTTGTCCAGACATCTGCACTGCTTTGCCGCTGGCCATCGGCGCGGTACCTGAAAACAAAAACGGCTGATGCGTGGATGTCATCAGCCGTTGGCTTGTCAACAGGGGTGCCCGATGGGTCGGGCGACCAGGCAGGCGGCAGGGGTGGTGGCCTGGTCGCCCGTGAGAAAGGGCGAGGCTGGGTGGTGCAGGCTGATAGGGTTGCAGCCAACAGCAGAAAGACTACTGTGCGCTTTGATCGAAGCATATAGATCCAATGCATATCTGAGGATTTGCAGGTTGGCGTGTAACTGGCACTCAGAACGCAGACGCCTTCCATGCGATCACTGCCGCAGCCATGTCGATGTGCCTATTGCCAGCTGGGTGTAGGCCATCTGTCGATGACACCGCTTTGACGACCGTGCCGATAGCCAATGGGGAGCCAGGCGTTGTCGGTGCCACAGTAAACCGCACGCTGTAAGGCCCGGTTCCTGTGATCGAGCGGATCGTGCGGGAGCGTTGGCTGTCAGCGCCTACGGTCAGGCCGTAGTGAACACTTGGCGGCGCGTCCACCACAGAGATCGTGTCGCCAGATGTGTACTGTGCGGCCAGCGTCGTCTGCCATGGCACGTCAGCCATCCGGTCGGCCTGTGTCGCGTCACCGAAGATGGCAGCCGTGTTGATGAACGAGTGAAACTTGCCGTCGCAGCGATCCAGGACCAACTTTGCATTGAACCGCATCCAGCGTTCATTTGCGTCCGTATCGCTGCCAACTGCTTTAAAGCCGTTCGATGGGGTTTGACCGCTAACTGTCGTGTAGCCATCTGTCGTTGCGCCGATCTTTTGTAGGATTGTCGTCTGCGCCACGGGCACGCCACCAAACTCTGCGGAAATCATGTCGCAGTAGTTTTTCATGGACGCAATGAGTGTCGCTCCCGTTGTAGAGCCAGCCCAGCCCGTCCCGTTGGCATTGGTGCCATGCTCACTCAATATGTGCGTGAATGGAACGTTGGGGCACAACTCCAAGATATCGAACTTCTTGGCAACCGCTGTGCGACCGTTGGTCGTGTAGTCACTTGGTCGGCTGCCTGGGACACAGAAGTTCGCACCAAAGAACCGTCCTGGGCCGCTGGTGTCATCCAGTCCACGCATCAAGAAACCAGGGGTGGACGCACCGAAGTTGGCGTAAGAGGTTTCGTTCTGACCTGCGCCAATCGAGTTACCCCACACCAAAAACACAGGCTTGCCAGCGTGGCCCTTGCACACTGCATAGCAAGGTCCCCAGGCACTTGTCGGTGTAGAGCCGGTAGATGTGATCGCAGCACCGTTGGTCAGCTTTGCTGCTTGGCTTGTCGACCCGAGTGCCACGCCCTCAAGCGTCGTTCCAAAGAAGCTGAGATTTGCGGCAAGAGACGCGCCTGATGGCAGTGCGTAGGCTACTCTAAACCATCGATGGTAGCCCGCAGGAATAGGCGAGCCTGCGCTGATGATGTCATCGGTCAAGACACCTACACTGTTTGTCGTCGGGTCAAGCACCACTCCAGCAGAACCGCCGATTGTCCCAGCTACCCAAGTAGCCAGCGTCGGGTCATTTGTCGGGCCATACCCTACAGATACGCCCTCCACCGTGATGGTGTGCGTTGCTGCAAACTCTGTCGGGTAGGCGCCACTGTTAACAGAGTAGTGCGAAGCTAAGGCGAACCGAAATGAATGCGACGGGAAATCAGCCACGCCCATATACACACTAGGGCACTGACACACATTCGCACCCACAGCAGCAGGGCTATTAAAGGGCGTGACAAAGCGGTTTGTGGCGAAGTAGTAGTTGCTGGAGTTGGTGTAGTCCCATGCCTTGCCACTAGACAGCACCCCCATCATTTGATGGAAATATGTACTCATGATCAGCGCCCCGATACGCCAGCCACGTTGGCTGAGAGAGCACGGATCACAAAACCAGCAGGGTTGTTGGCACGTGATCTTGTCAGGCTGGTAGTACCGTTATTGACCGTGCATGAGCCCGTAGGGTCGATGGTGACGTCGCCAGAGGCTGGCGACTCGCCGATGCAAGAAAACTTGTCCCCCAAGCCCTCTGGGTACTCAAGAGTGACGGCAGCCGAGCAGCGCAAGACCTTGCCGTGGTCGGATGCGGTCAGCGCACGGGAAGTTGATACCGTAACCACTGGGGCACTAGCCGCCTCCCTAACAGCCTCCCTTCCGGGGCCAGCAGGGACAAGGCCATCACCTCCATAACCAACTAGACTGAAACCTTCACGCATCTGCTCTTTCTGTTCGGTCGTTGGCGCTGATCCATTGATCGTTACTGGCATTTCATTTCTCCAAAAGAAAAAGCCCGCGAAGTGCGGGCGATTGACTATCTGCAAGCAGTTTTTTGGACTGTCAAGCAGGCATAAAGTTTTTACAGAACACAGTCCACTTGACCTTCAGTGGCCAACTCAACTCGATCAGGTTCTTGATCGTTTCGGTGTTTCGGTCGTAGACATTGAGGGCGGTGTATGCCGACAGGTAGATCCGGTCGCCACTGGTGGCGCTGCCCTTGTACCAACTTGCAATGACTTGCGAGGCGGACACACTGTTGTAGTCACGCGTGATATTGCTGACGGTGTGTGTCTTGTACTTGGGCCTGCCATTGGCTGCAAAACCATCCTCCTCCTTGTAGGTGGCGCTTGGGTGCATGTAGGTGTTAAAGGCAGTCACCGTGAAACCTGAAACCGTCAGCGAATGCCAATTTGTCAACACGCGTGGTGGCGTGATACCGGCGGCATCAACTATCACAAACAAGTCATCGAAGTCATACTCCTGATCGAGTAGCACCTCCAACTCGTAATTACCATCAGCCGTCAGCGTGGTCGGCATGATCTCAAGGCCCTGCGAAATTATCGTGCCCACATCTGGCGTTAACACCGCCGTCTTGCTCCCATCAGCACTGCGGGCCATGGCGCCGTAGCTGCCATCTGGCAGCAAGCCCGCACGGAAGCGCTCGACACCCATGGCATCGCGCACCCGCAGGCGCTTGTTGAGCAAGTCCAGCTCGACAGCGTTGTCGGGCGAATGAACGGTGCCAGCGGTCACGTCGCCTATGTCAGCGGTGATGGCTGACAGTTGCGCCACGGCCAACTTGTCGGCAGCCACCGATGCGGCCACCAGGTCGCCACCGTCAGCGGCTTTGGTGTAAGCCTCGGACGTGGCGTTCCAGCGCCAGATCTTTTTGGTGGTCAAGTCATACACCGCCCAGTGCGCCGGGCTGGCCAGGGTGGTCAGCGTGGACGCATCGGCCACTTGCGGGATGCCGCCGATGGCGCCAACGTAGGTAACGGCCACTTCGCTGCTGATGTTTAGCGAGTCAACACCGAAGGCATCGTAGTGGGCTACGCGCACGTAGTACTGGCCGGGGGCCTGCGACACGCTTTCCAAGAACCAGTCGGTACCGTCTTGCACAGGGGCTGTGGTCAGCGGATCAAAGCCTGTGGTGTCGCTGATCCAGATGCGTGTGCCTGCGTAGTCTGGCGTGGTGGGCTTGTTGGTCATCACGGCCAGTACGGGGCCATTGCCTGTGACCGACAGGCCCGTGGGGGCTGGCATCTGGGCGTTGGCCACGGTCAAGATGGCGGGCGCTGTGCTTGCACCGTTGGGAGATATGGCCACCAGGCGGAACTCAAGCGAACGGTAAGGGCCCCCGTCTGCCTTGTTTTGCTCCCACGTGTAGGCATAGCTGGTGCTGCCAATGCCTGGCACGGTGCGGCGCTTGGTGCTGCCCGCCCACACTTCGAGGGTGTAGCTGGCAGCGTTGACCATGGCGTCCCACTTGATGTGGCAGTCCTTGCCATCCCACGGCTTGCTCAATGCCAACGACATGACCTTGCCCATGGGGGCGCCCTGCATGGTGTACAGGGTGGGGGTCACGTCTTCCAGGGGCTCAACACCACCCCCGAAGAGGTTGAAGCTCTGCAGCTTGATGTAGAGCGTGCGGCCAATGAGGGCGCGGGCAGAGTCGATGGTGACCACGTCGTCGTCAAATTTGATGGCGGTCATGGCGTCGTCGCCATCGATCTGCACATGTGCGGCACCATCAGGGGCCACGACGATATCGCCGTAGGGCATCCTGAAAACTGACTCGGTGTCCAGACGCATGTACTTGGTGCCAATGGCATGGGCTGCCACCGGCGTGGCGTAGATGCCCCGGCGCAGGCCTGTCAGGTCGTAGGCGTTGGGCCCGGTCAGATCGGCTGACTGGTAGGCCACCAGCTCGCCGCCCACCCATGACAGGGTGGCGAATGTGTCACGCTCTATCGCTGTCACGCTGGTGAGCGTGCTGGATGACTGTGTCAGGTCAACGGCCAGGGTGCTGACGGGGTCTGGGTCAGACACCAAGGGCAGCTCAGCGGTGAGCACACCCATGCGAGCACGGCCAGGGGTGTAGCCCAGGTTCTTGTAGGTGATGCCGTCAAGGCTGATCCACACATTGGCGCCACCCCAACTGGCGCCACCACAGGCGCCCAGCCACACTTCGGGCTGGCCAGACAACACCACGGGCGGCTCAAAGATCACGGGCGAGGCAGTTGCACCAGGCGCGGTGTTGAAGTCTTTGATGTAGCCGCTGGCAGGCTGCCTGGGCAGCAGCGCGGCGTGGCCCGCCCCAGCGGGGAAGTCCTCGGCCTCGCACTCGATCTCCAGGCTGGTGCTTTCAGTCACGCTGGTCAGGCGCACGGGGTGCAGCGTCATGCCATCGGGCTCGGTGAGCGTGACGATGTCCATGGGCAGGAGGCGGCAGAAGGTCCACGGCAGGGTGAACTTGTAGCCGTTGCGTGTGCGGATGACCCGGCGCACATACACATCTGCCAGGCGGCCTGCAGCCTCAGCAGACCGCAGGCCGTGGGCCTTGATGGTGGTTTTGTTTTTCTTCGGGCCAAACATGGCCACGCTGGCAGGGTCGCTGCCCTCGATGACCTCGATGTTGTACTCGTTGGCCGAGTTGCGGAACTCCACCGGCTGGATGTTGAAGGTGTCGCTGTCGGCCTTGCGGGTCACGCGGACAGGCCCTTCTGCATCACCAATGAAGTCGTCGTCGGTCAGGTCGTACACCGGGGCCACTGACGGCTCCCAGGTGCGGCCATTGGCGCTGATGGCGGTGTCGCCAAAGGGAACGATCTGCAAGTGGTCAGCGGCCCACACGGGGGCAGCGTTGGTCTGGTCAAGCACCGCTTGCACCCAGTCAGCTGCGGGGCGTTGCTCGGCCAGCTCCAGGCCAATAGCCCAGCCCATGGCCACTGCATAGTCACCGTAAGACGTCGCCACAGGGAATACCGACTCAGGCGCAGAAGCGCCCCAGCGGGTGTCTGTGATGATGGCGTTGATGGCATCGGCTGGGTCTGCACCACCAATGCCCGCGTCAAAGCAAAAGCCTTCGACCTCGAACGAGAAGGCGGGCGGGTTGTCGCCCTCGAACTCGCCCATGTCGACCGATGTGAGGTTGCACAGGCCAGCGTAACGCACGTGCATTTCTGGGTGGCGCGAGGCCAGCACAGAGCTGTAGTCGTTGGGTGTCTCGCCCGTGTAGATGGCCCAGCCATATTGGTTGTTGTCGCTCAGCTTGAGCTTGGTGTCGCCCACCAGCATCCAGATCTCACCCACCTGGGCAGGGCCTTCACAAATGCCGATCTGGATGGAGTAGCGGTACGTGTACCAAATGCTGGTGCTCGTGACTTCGCCACCGCTTTTGCCGCCCGCTGACTGTGATTGCTCATGCCTGATGGCCTGCAGGTCACAGTAGTTGAGCAGGTTGCCCGTGACACGTTGCTTGCCCAGCACCACAGGAATGCACCCACCGTAAGCGCTGGTCTGGATGCGCAGTGACGAAATGCGTGGCGTCTCGTTCACAAACGAGCCACCCCCGCCGCCAAACAGTCCGCTCATGGTTTTAAGCCCTTGGGTGAAAAGAAGCGTGCCTTGCGCCTCGCCAAGCGAGAGTCGTCTTGCACGCGCATGATGGTCACGCGCCCCAGTGGCGCGTATGCGTGAATGATTTTTGGCCAGGCCAGCACAATGCCGGCATGGCTCCAGGTGCGCCCGTACTGCCACATGACCAGGTCGCCGGGCTGCGGCTGCTCCACCTCTTCGCAGTGCTCCAGCACGTTGTCCAGATACCGGCTGTCGTCGGTGTGAAACATGATGTCGCGCGGGTAGTCAGGCACCACCAAATCGGCAGGCAACAAACCCACCGCCTGGTAGGTGTCGACCGCGAGCATGAGGCAGTCACACCCCACACCCAGCACGCGAGCCCTGTGGTGGTATGGCGTGCCCTCCCAGAGCAGGGCACGGGCCAGGATGTCGTCACGCGTCACAGCATGGTCTCCGGTACAGGTACGTGCGGGTGGCCACGGAAGTGGTCTTCGTTGTCAAACGCCCGACAGTTGGACAAGGCCTTGCCACAGCCTGGCGCCAGTGCCAGCAACTGGCCAGGCAACAGATCGGCAGGGAAGGGGTAGAGCAGGGTCAGGCTGGTGGTGGTGTTGCCGGCCACAGTCACCTGCTGGTTGACGTTGCCGCCACTTGATGTGCTGAACCGGGCAAACCCGGCCAGGTAGTGGTCTGCCTCTAGCGTGGCACCACTGATGCCGACGGTCAGGCCATCAGGGCTGACGCTCACCACTGACACCACCTGCTCACGGCTGGCCCGATCAAGCTGGCAAGCGCTGTCGTACACCGTGTTGCTGCAAGACGGCTGGTACACATTGCGGGGCACTGGTGCCCGCAGGTACGCCAGCAGGCTTTCTACCTGCATGCTGGACTTGCTGCGGCCAGGCTCACACGGGCCTACTCGCCCAGTGAACCGAGGCACCACACCAACGGGGGTGTGCTCGCCCAGCCTGCCCACCGCACGCACCAGCGACACGTCTGCGGCGTCAAATAGACCCAGGCGCATGGCTGTTGGCCAGGTGAGGCCTGAGACCTTCATGGACGGATGCGTGTAGATGGTCAAGTCCAGGGCGTCAACAGACAGGCCCACGCTGTAGGTGATGCTGCCTCGCTCGATCAGCGGGCCAGCGTCAGACTGGCATGACACCCATTTGTGATCACCCCAGGGCACGTCCTGGTCCAAGCTGGTGTAGCGCAACACTGTGCCATTGCTCAGAGTGAAAGTGTAGAGGTCTGCATACCAGGCCGCGCCTGAGTCAAGCACGGCCTGCACTTCTGATGTGACGGGAATCATGTGCTGCGCCCCTTCTCAGTCGTGAACGACACCGACTGGGCCCGCCAGAGCTGCCACAAGAAGCGCTCGACATCGAGCATGTCGTTGTCGAACCGGCAGCGCTTGTAGTACGTGCCCGACCAACGCAGCGCCAGGCCAGCTGGGGGAGCCTCATCAAACACGATCAGGCCGTTGCCTGCGTAGCTGAAATCGATGTCCAGCGGCGTGCCACCACCTCCATCCACCGACACGAACATGATCTCTTCACCACCCACCAGCACAGGCCCATCATCCAAAAGCACGGGCGCAATGGTCAGGGTGGTATTGCCGATCTGGATGACGCTGATCTGCTCGATGTCAGTCACCGGCTCCACAAAGCCACCCCAGTCACGCGCCAGGTAGTAGCTGTCTGTCACGCCATCGGTCAGGCCAAACTGCTGCAACGTGGCCGTGTTGTCTTCAGGGTCCCTGAACAACCAGGTGTCGGCACGCCCGTGGTGCTTGTTGAAGAAGCCCACCAGCTGATGCAGCTCAGCCTCGGCACCCGAGCGCAAGAACTCAAACTTGAGCTTCAGGCGCCAGCTTGGATACAGCGAAGCCGCCAACCCCACCGAACGGCCAGACACCGACCGATGCACAGCCGTGTTCCACACGGGGGAGCGACCGACCTGCATGTCCACCCCCGGAAGGGTTGGGAAAACAAGGTTACTCATGTCTGTTACCTGGGTGTATGTGCGTCAGCGGGTGTTGGTGCGCTCAAGCTCTTTCAGGGCTCGGTGCAAAGCGCCGTCTTTCTTCAGGGCGCGGACCACATCGCGAGAGTCCATCGCAGTGATGTGAATGGGCGGCAGGCCAGAGCCCCCCATGCCGCCGTTCTGCAAGGCATCACGCATGGGGTTGGCAATGTCGCGAGGCAGCACCATTTCCTCTTCGTGCAACTGCGTCAGAGGGTTCACCCCTGAAGGGATGGACCAGCCACCGCGCGCGGAAGGCACCTTGCTGGACATGCCAGACACGGCAGCGAACACGCTAGCCATGGCTGCCAAGGCCAGGGCAGGGCCGACGATGGGGATACTGGCTTGAGATGCCGCTGCGCCGGTACCAGCCTTGGCTGCATCCATGCCCATGCCCGCCATGGCAATGCCGCGCTCACGGATGAACCCGGCGACCTTGGCCGTGATGATCTTGGCCAGCTCGCCCGCGATGGACTGGCGAATGCCAGCCCACACCTGCGCCACCGCAGATCTGAACTTGGTCTGCCCGCTCAGCATGCCCGTGAGGGCCTGTTCCATGGATTGCTGCGTCTGTTTCCAGACCGTGGCCATGGGGCTGGCCTTGGTGGTTTCGATCTGGATCTGGCTCAGGCGCAGGCGGTGCTGGCGCTCCAGCTCTTCGATCTGCTCCAGGCGCTTGGCATACTCCACCGGGTCGCGCTCGGGGTCAACCTCCTGCATGCGAGCCAGGAGGTACTGGCGCCGGATCTCGTTGCGCTGCTCTTCGAACTGGCGGTCCAGCTCCAGCAGTTGCTGGCGGCTCATCAGCCCGTTGTCGAACTCGGACTGGGCCTGCTGTTCAGACATCTGAACAGCGTGCAGCGCGTCGGCCTGCTTGCTCAGGCGCTCTTGCTCATCGAGCTGGCGGCCTTGCATTGCCATCTCGCGCAGCAGCTGCATTTCGAGCTGCGTGGTCCTGCGGCGCAGGGATATGCGGTCGCTCTCGGCCAGCTCATGGCGGGCAGAGACTTCTTCCCAGTACTTCAGCTCGTCGGCCTTGCTCATCTCGCGCAGGTCGTTTTCCTTCGCGTAAGCCACCCGGCGCTCTGCCAGCTCGGCTTCGAGCAAGGGCATGATGCTTTCGGCCTTTTCGGCTGCCCCCTTCTTGTCCTTGTTTGCTTTTTGCGGCATGGTCTTGCCGCCAGCTGCAGGGCCTTGAGGGGTGCCAGAGACACCATCACTAGACCATAGGGCCACCATCTGGTCCTTGGTGCGCTTGGACTCTGCCGTCATGGTGTCGAGTGCGCTGGACCACCGCTTGGCAATGTTCGATGGCCAGTTGCTCATCTCGTCAGCGGCGCCCTTGAAGTCGCCTGTTACCAGCTTGTAAATGGCAGAGGCCAAGGCCCGCAGTGGCTCAGTCACGCTGAACACAAAGCTGTCAATGGTTTCCCAAACGACCATGACGCCATTGCGAACGGCCAGAAAAGCCGTTGTCAGGCCGCTGAGTGCTACTCCTACCACCTTGATAGCCACTGGCATGGCACCATTGAATGCCTCAATCAGCGTGGTAACCATGGGCATCACTGCAGTGCCGATGGTATTTCCAAGGCCCTTCAGGCCAAAGCCCGCCCGATCGGTAGCATCGTCATAGGCCTTCCAGGCTTCGACTGCGTTGCTTCCTACCTCCAAGCCAAGATCACGCGCGGTCTCAGTGGCTGCACTTATTGCCTGGGTGTTGAGCAGTAGCAGCTTACTGGATGTGTCAACACCACGACCGAACAACTCTTGCGCCGCAAGTGCCTGATCAGCGCCAGATGCATAACCATTGACGATATGAATACCCTCAAGCATCAACTCGTTCAATGGTCGAAGATTCCCAGCAGAGTCGCGTGTCTGCAAGCCCATGGCTTGCATGTCAGCTTCGTTCTCCTTGAGTTGCTTGCTCATGCCCTTGGCACCAGCCTGGAACTCTTCCTGGGTTGCACCGATATCTTCCAACGCAATGATGTGGGCCTGCGCCACGTTGGTGGTGGTGCCCAGCACGCGGGCCAGCTCCATGGCGCTCTCAGTGATCTGTGCCGTATGGTCTGCGGCCTTCTTGAAACCAACACCAGCAAGCGCCACACCCAGCGCGATGAAGCCACCGCGCGTCATGCTCAGGCTTTCAAACAAGCCAGAGAAGTGCCCACCAATGCCCGCCATTTCCTGGCGCAGCGAGTCAGAGAACTTGCTGATCTGCTGAGACACGCTGACCGTTTCGGTTTTGGCCGTGGCCCCGAACTCGGTGAACGCTGTGCGCCCGCCACCCATGGCGGCACGGATGCGGGCCATGCCCGCCACAAAGGGCGAGTCTTTCAGCGTGGCCGTGAACTCGATGTTTTCACTCATGGGGTTGCTCAGGTGGCGTGGCCGATGGCTCTGTGAGCATTCGGCAAGGTGGGATGAACTTGTGGGTTGGCTCGCCCATCAGCTCAAACACTTGGTCTGCGCTGGTGATGCGTGTGGTGCTGCCGTCGCTGGCCTTGCCAGCACCGATGCCCAGGTATGCCGCTACGCTCACATGCACTGGAGGGCGTTTCTTCCAGTAGCGCGTGAGCGCCTCCAGCTCGATCAGGGTCAGCTCGTCTCGGCAGTAGTCGAAGGTCCAGCCGGGGCAACTGGTGACGAGGTGGGCGTAGACGGCTGGCCAGTCCCAGGGTTCGTCGTCGCCCCCGCGTTTCCCTCGGTTGCCTCCGTGCTGGTTTCCTGCCAGCGGCTACAAGCGCTGGCAGGAAACCAGCACCATGGCCATGCACTCTTCCCAGTTGTCCAGGTCAACGTGGTCAGCAACCAGTGAACGAGGGATATCCGAGTGGTTGCGCTTGAGGCAGGCGTGCAGCAGGTCAACGACCACGGGCAGGGGGTTAATTTCCTGCCCGGCTTCAACCGCCTGGATACGGTCCTGGAAGGATTCGATGATCCCCAAGGACATGGCCGCGACCGTGAACACCGTGCCCCCCAGGTCGAGGGACACGCCTTTATAACGAGGTGTGGTGGTCATGGGTCGCATTACTCGGTGAAGGCCAGCGTGCCGATGTTGCCTTGGGCATCGGCCTGCACGGTGAAGCCAAACTCAGGCACCGTGAAGTCGTCGTTCTTGACGCCGAACTTGGCACCGTCCGCGATACAGGTGTTGAGCGTGAAGATGGCGCTCTTGCCCTCGTAAGGCAGGTACATGTCCAAGCGGAACTTGGGCGTGTAGCCCATGAGCCCGTTGGTCACGTTGATGCGGCGAGCCGTGGTGCTGGTGGCTGTGTAGCGGAAGTTGATGTAGACCAACTTGCCTGTATCGGCAGCTGCGAAGGTGTAGACACCAGCTGCAACCGAATACTGACCGGCAGTTGGTGCCGATGCCACGCGCGTCAAAGCTCGGCCTGTGGTGACATCGATGACACCCAAATCAGCCGCAAAGGTGCCTGTGCCTGGAATCGTTGGTGTCACGGTGAAGGGCGTGGCCGGGATGGTCGCACCAGCGGTGTCATACACCGCTGATGTCAAGCCAGCCACACCAGCTTGGCCGAATACGATGGTCTCGTAAAAGCCAGCGCGGATGTCAGCGTGCTTGACCTTGCCGGTCACGTCAGCGCCTGCGCGGTTGACGGCCACGGCAAATTGCTTCTCACCGCGCAGCTTCTTGAGTTCCCACTTGAACTCAAGCTCAGCGTCTTGCATGGTGCCGCAGATGATGGGCGAAGGGTTGGCGATGGCGTTGCCCGCGTTGTCTTGCGTGGGCGTGCCCCAGATGATTCCACCGAGTGCAAACATGGGAGGTTCTCCAAAAAAAGGAAAGCCCTGGCCTTCAGGTGTCAGGCATCAAGGGCAAGGGTTGAAGTGGTGTAGCGAGCGCTGTAGATCTGCGCCGCGTACCCGAAAGGCTGGTCGGCATTGGCTGCCTTCCATTCGCACCGCTCACGCCGCAGGGCGTTGATGAGCAGGCGCAGTTGAGGGTCTTTGGCAAGCAACTGGTGGGCGGTTACCCGTTGCTCATCGGCCTGTGTCTGCCAGTTGGCACCGCGTATGCACGAGGTGATGGCAAAGCGCAGGGTGTCGTCGTCGCGTCCAGCAAACACCTGGGCACCGCCGCCCAGGGGTTTTGTGTCTTCGTCCAGCGGCTCGATCAGGTAGCAGCGTGGCTCGTCGGTGCTGAGTGCGTCTTCTCGGTCTCTGAACACGTTGGTGCCAGCAGGTGTTGCACCTGCCAGCAGTACCGCCGTGATTCGAGCCAGGATCTGTTCGGCCTTGCTGGGCATGGTCAAGCCTTGCTCAGCAGCACGGTGCTGAACCCGCCATCACCCACCTGGCGGGGCGCCTCTCTCACGGTGAACGGTCTGCCGCTCACGGTGACTGAGTCGCCCCGCTTGAGGGTGGCTGCGGTCGTGATGTAGGCCAGTTGGTACTGGCGGCTCATCACGTCAGCCTGCGTCAGGTTCATGATCTCGTCGGGCTCGTTGAGCATGCCCTTGAAGGTCGTCGCACCTGCCACACATGGCTCGCCGAAGTCTTCCAGCATGAGGCCGAGGTCTTCAGCCTGATAGGTCACTTGCGTGACTTTCCAGACGTCTGGACATCAGCTGCCGATGTGGCCTGACCCACACCGGCTTCAGCGCTGGCGCTTTCTTCTTCCGTGACCAGCTCCACCTTTTCAGCAAAGGTCGCGGCCACGTCGTCTTCCAGCTCGATGGTGTCGCCGCCGGTCAGCACCTTCTTGTCACTGACACGGAAGGTGTGGCCATCGCGGATGCGGTAGCGCTTCATACTCCGCCACCCTTGCCCCCGTTGACCACTTGGTCACCGGGAGGCGCAGCTTCAGGAGTGGTCGGGGCAGTGGCCATGCCGGGGAAAGCCTTGGCAAGCGCCGCAGCCAGCACATCGGGGGTGATGCCGCCACCAGGTACAGCAACGGCAGCCGTGGCAGCACGTGCTTCGATTTCTGCCATGTGCTGCTTGGTGGTATCGACCTCCTTGGCCTTCTCGTCGGCGTATTTGGCGCGACCAGCAGCGATAAGCTGTCCCGCCAATGCATCGTCAACTGACGTCACGGTGCCGGGGAAGAGGGTGTCATTCTCGCCTTCACCCTTGGGGATCAAGCAAGCACTCAGGATCAGGATCTTTTTCATGTGAACCTCACATAGAACGTTGAATAAAAAAGGCCCCAGCCGAGGCCGGGGCCAAGTCGCCGAGAAAGGCAACTGCGAAACAACTGGAATCAGACAGTCAGTGCATCCAGCATCGCGCTGAACGACTGGGCGCGGCGCACACCGATATCGATGGTTTGCCAGATGTGCATGCGCACGATCCGGTTGGCCGCTTGGGTCAGCTCGTCAGGCAGCAGCTCGGCCACGCCCCACTCGCCGATCAGCAGGTCAGCCCAGTTACCGTAGCCAATGCCAGAGCACACACCGCTGGACGAACCCTTGGTCAGGTCGCTGCGCACGTTGTTACTGACGCCAGCGCGGTAGCCGTTGATGCGGCCAAACAGCGAAGGGTCGTCACCAGGCAGCGCATCCATCCAGATCTCTTGACCGTTGGTGCCAGAGAACTTCTGTGTGCGCTTGAGGCGACCGCGCATGCGGGTGTTGGTCAGGTAGCCCATCGAGCCGAAGGCTGCGTTGGCATTGGCGACTTGCGACTCCAGCTCGACCATGTGATCCCAGGTCGGCGCCAGGCCGTTGGTGCCACCCACCACCGAGCCGATGCCTGCCGTGTTGAACAGGCCTGTGGGTTGGTTGCTCGACCCCGTGCCGTTCAGCGCGATGAAGTCAAGCTGCGTGGCCATGGCTTCGATCAGGTCAGCACGAATCAAGCCTTCAACCGCTGGTGTGCCCTGGATGAGCAGGTCGCGGGTGACGTCCTGGATGGCGTGCGCCGTCTTGGGCGACAGGGTCAACTGTGCGAAGGTGGCGTCGCCCTCAGAGCCAGCACCAGCTTGCGCCACCCAGCCGGGCGTGATCGTGCCGGTTTGGCGTGGGATAGCCACGTTACCGACCAAGCCGCCCAGCACGCGGGCACCCATGCGGCGCACCAGCGAGGCGTTGCGCAGCAGGGTGATGAAGTCCGCAGCCATCAGCTCGGTGGCCACCATGGCGCCACCAGCACCCACGGTTGCGGTAGACAGGTCACGCTGGCCGCTGATGATGCGGTCGCCCACCATGAGCTGGCCGTCTTGCACACGCACGCCAGGCAGCGGTTGTGTCATGACTTCGTAGGGCAGGTAGTTGCCCTTACCGTGGCCACGGTAGCCGTTCTTTTCCAGCGCATCACGCACAGCCTTGGCGCACTCGGTTTCGAATGGCGCGACTTCGGGGTTCTTCTCGATCAAGCTGCGCATGAACTTGGTCACCGAGAAGTTCTTCGCTTCGCGCTGGCTCAGGCCGATCTGGTTGGCTGGGTTCTCCAGGGGGGCATTGCTGCCCTTCTTGTGCAGCTCGTCCAGGGCCAGGCCACGGAACAGCTCCAAGGGGGTGCCATCGTCAACGGCCTTCTGGCCCAGCTCACGCATACCGTGGCGGGTAGCCAAGGCCATGATGCCAGTGGTGCGGTCTTCTTCGTTTTTCATGGCTTTGGCGCGAGCCTCAGCACGGGCAGCTTGCAGCTGCTC
>Ga0114983_1000059_pt1 | contig 40575 bp, 38 predicted proteins | sample Shrwel_input2_RT_FD_87182 | JGI IMG/M metagenome (GOLD analysis project Ga0114983, IMG submission 87182) | Subsurface microbial communities from deep shales in Ohio, USA - Utica-3 well 1 S input2 RT | ecosystem: Environmental > Aquatic > Deep subsurface > Shale gas/oil reservoir > Produced... | reverse complement strand
GAGACTTGTCCATCCTTTTTATAGACAAACGCCCTAAGCCAAATCGGCCTAGGGCGGTAAAAATATCAAAGACCCGATATCCTGTTAATCACAAGGCAGCTCCGCTTAAGTGAACTACGTTGCCGCAATTGCGGGCCCTTTGTTTGACTAACTCCAGGGCATTTATTTCAGCTGGCTCATTTCTGAAGGCCGATTTCCGGAGGCTGGTTTCCGGGGTTTTGACTCTGAAGGGCTAGGCTGCCACACCGCGCCAGAACAGGCGAAAGCTGGCGTCTCTGGCCTCTCTGGTAGCCTTCTGAGGCTGGTTGCAGAAGAAGCGCGCCGCCGCCAGGAACTGGCTGTGGCACGTTTCCAGCAACAGCTCTCTGGGTAAGTCTGCCAATACCCCTTGGTTGATGCCCTGCTCCAACAGTTCAGCGATAAAGCCGAGAATGCCATGCATTGCCTGCTGCCTGACCGCTTCACTGACACTGGGTGACATGGCGTATTGCACAAAGAAACTCAGCTTCAGAGGCTGCGCCAGCGCCCAATCCAGCCCGGCCTGCCACAGCATTTCTGCCCGCCGCGGCAATTCAGTGGTGGTAGCCGGCGCCTTTGGCAAGCTTGCTGAAATGGCGTCGGCAAACTCTGTCTTGATAGCCAGAAATAGCTGGTCCATCAGGATTTCTTTACTGGCAAAGTGATGGAACAGGGTGCCCGTGGCGACGCCGGCATGGCGGGCTATGCTGGCGGTCGAGGTGGCATAGAAACCTTGCTCGACAAACAGTTGCAATGCGCTGCCCAGGATCTGCTGCTTCTTGTCCTGTTTGCCGCTCATTGCCCGGGTTGCTTCTCTGCTGCGCTTCATCTGAGAAACACCTTCAACAGTAGCTTCTGGATCCCCTTGCCGTAGGGTGGATGCACCAGTTTGCCGGTATTGAGTCGCCCCCGGGACAGCACAGTGCGGGCGTGGCTGAAGGTGCGAAACCCTTCCTGGCCGTGGTAGTGACCCATGCCGGACGGGCCTATGCCACCGAAGGGGGCATCGTCGGCGGCCACATGAAACACGGTTTCATTGATACAGACGCCGCCAGAGTGGGTTTGGGACAATACCTTTTGCTGCACTTCTTTATCGAAACTCATCAGATACAGGGCCAAAGGTCTGGGGCGCGCCTTGATATAGTCGAGCGCCTGCCCCAGCTCTTGATAACTGACCAAGGGCAGCAAAGGGCCGAAGATCTCTTCCTGCATCAGTTTCATATCGTCGCTGACCTTGGTCAGCAGCAAGGTGGGCCATTTGCGCTGTTCGGCGCTGGGCAATTTGCGGAGTGGTTGCTCGCGGTCGGCGGCAAATACCTGTGCCCCTTTGGCGGTGGCATCTTCCAGGAGGGCGACCAGCCTGGCGGCCTGACGTTCGTTGACTATCTGGCCATAGTCCGGGGTATTGGCAAAGTCGGGGTAGAACTGCTGGAAGCGGCGCCGATAGGCGCTAATAAACTCGGCCTCTTTGCCACTGGGGCAGAGAATATAGTCGGGGGCGACACAAATTTGCCCGGCGTTGAGGCACTTGCCATAGATGAGGCGCTCTACCGCTGTCTCCATGGGCATGTCCCGGGCGATTAACACAGGGGACTTGCCTCCCAGCTCAAGAGTCACAGGGGTGAGATTATCGGCCGCCGCGCGCATTACATGGCGCCCTACCTGAGTCGAGCCGGTAAACAGCAGATGATCGAAGGGCAGGGCGGAGAAACTGGCGGCTATTTCGGCTTCCCCTTCAATCACACAGACCTCGGAGCCATCGAAGACTTCGGCCAGCAGGGAGCGCAGGGCGGCATTGGTGTGGGGAGTATATTCAGACAGCTTCAACATGGCGCGGTTACCGGCGGCAATCACAGTGGCCAGCGGACTCAAGGACAACATGATAGGGAAGTTCCACGGCACTATGATGCCCACCACGCCTTTGGGCTGGTACTCCACCCTGACGCTGGCCGGGGCCAGCAATAATCCGGCATGGCGGCGACTGGGTTTCATCCAGCCTTTGAGATGCCTGAGGCTGTAGTTGATCTGGGTAACGACCGGCAGTATGTCGGAGATCAGGCTATCGTCGGTCGACCTGTGGCCATAGTCGCGACTGAGTGCATCTGTGAGGGCCTGTTGGTGTTTCAGCAAGGCTTGTTTTAATGCCTTGAGCTTGGCCTTGCGCTCGCCAAGGCTTGGCATGGGGGCGGCACTGAAAGCCTGGCGCTGCACGGTGAATTTTTGCAGCAGTTGCTGATTCTCCACTGTGAGCGGCTCTGGGTTAACAAGCGACATATTGCCTCCTTTGGCAGCCATTAGGCTGTCTTTAAAATAACCGACTGATTAGTCAGTCTGATGTTAGTTCAGTCTGCGCCTATTGGCAATAACCCGGCTATATTTGATATGGATCACAGAATGCGTCACGGCCGCCAACTAGACTGAAATCGAATAGATGGGGCCTTGTTTTTGAAATCGTTGACATAAGGAATTGATGATGAGCTTGAACATGCATGGTATTTCAATCGGAATTGAGCGTTATGGTGATGACGATTTCTTTGTCACCATGAAAGCCGTGGGAAAACTGACCCATGAAGACTATGAATATATGGTGCCTATGCTGGAGTCGGCGATATCCGGTGTGAAGGATCCGGATATTTACGCTTTGCTGGATGTTACCGAGATGGATGGTTGGGAAGCCAGAGCCATGTGGGACGATCTCAAGTTGGGGATCAAACATGGACGCCATTTCGAGAAGATTGCCATTATAGGCAATACCAGTTTGCAGGAATGGATGACCAAGATGGCCGACTGGTTTACGCCAGGGGACATGAAGTTCTTTGTTGACCGCCTCGATGCCATCGACTGGCTGAAAGACTAGACTGCCTTGCCATGAAATGCCCGCCGCCTGTGAGGAGGCGCGGGCATTTTTTTATTGCCATTCCAACAGGCTTTTGAGCTGCTCGCTACGCTCTTGAGTCAAGAGTGCCTGCCATTCCTGCTCACTGGTGGAGCCTTCAAGTGCGGCAAATAGGCGCGCATTGCTGTCGCGGAATTTAAGCCACAACCTCTGCACCGCGCGAAGGTCTTCTTGGGTCACTTCAAACATATAAAGCTCGGGGTCATCCGCCGGGCGCAGTTTCTTCATCAAGGCGCGGTAAACCTGGTTGAGCTCTTTGTCGGCGCCGGCAAAGTCAGGGAAAGTGCTCACCAGTTGCTCTTCGTTACTGAGCATTTCCAAACGTGCCAGATAGTTTTGTCTCTGCTCGCTCTGGGAGCCGATAATAAAGGCGCTGCGACCACTGCCGCCGTGGCCTTCCTCCCTTGAGGTTTTCGCTTGCAACCACAGCTCGAACGCACTGTTGGCCGCCTCAAGCAATTTAAGCGGCGCTAGCCCCAGGCGTTGTTTGATACTTTGGTTGATCCGCTCTAGTTTGGCGAGGTGTTGTTGCTCCTGTCGCTGCTCTTCCCGTGAGGCACAAAAGCCCATTCCCATGCCGCTGGTAATCGCGCTGCAGAGATCAAATTCAGTGGTCTGTTTGGCATTTGAGGCGATTTTGAGCCTGTCTTTGACGGCGATATCCAGCTCGGCCGGTACCTCGGCGCCATAGCAGATGAGCTGCAGCACCTGGCGATCATAATTGTTGCCATCTTGCAGTTTGGAGAGATTCTCGGCCTGTTGCCACAAACGATAGCTATAGCCTTCCGCTAAGGGCGCGCTCAGGGCATTGAGCCGGTTGAAGTCGGGCTTGCCGGCATAGATGCAGGCATCCAGTGTGGTTTGATAGTCGAAGCTAAAGTCCGGATGGTGACTTCTATACTGTTTTAACACCTTGGCCAGCCTGCGCGGGTCGGCACTGTTTGCTGAGCCGCCGCGGGTCAACAGACGCTCTGTCAGGTAATAGAAGGCCTTGGGGTGACCGGCCCTTGCCGCCTGGCTTAAATGGGCTATATCTTCGGCCAAAGGTAAGGAATAACTGTAGCTCAGCATGAAGAGGGCTTCGCTGCTGCCAAGGGCCGCGGCTTGTTCAAAGAGCGGCTTGGCCTGCTGGCTTTGTCCGGCTTGTTGCAGCGCCTTGGCTTCTTCTACCAGACTGGCAGCATTCTCGGCGTAAGCTGGGGTAAAAAAAATCGACAACAGGCTTACGGTAGCGGTTAAATGGAGTAAAGTATTCATAGGGTGTTTAAAAGTTTTGCAATATAACTTGTTGATATTATTCGGCAGGTATCTCATTAGTCGATGCCCGTCGTGTCAAGGAGGTCGCTATGCGTAACAAAGATATCCTCTGGCCCACTGATTTCAGTGATACAGCCGCGAGCGCATTGAGATATGCTATTGAAATGGCTAATCTTTACCATGTGGGGCTGCGAATTTTGCACGTGGTCGATCAGCCTTTCGGTGATGAAAACTATCAGCTGTTGATCATCACTCCGGAAGAACTGGCGCAAACCATGGAGAAGGCTGCGGCCGAGAAGATGCATGAGTTGCTGGCCAAGCTGAAAAGCCCACTGAAGATTGAAACTGTTATTCGCCGCGGTGACGCGGTTGATGAGATCCTGGCCGAAGCCGAGTCTGCCGATGTTGGCATGATAGTGATTGCCAGCCATGGTCGCAGTGGCCTGGCCCATTTTCTCAGCACCAATGTGGCCGAGGCCGTGGCCAACAAGGCTCGCTGCCCCGTGTTGGTGGTGAAGTAACAAGTCGATACTGCTTGAATGAGTACTAGAACGAGGAGCCGGGCTGCTCGAGAAAGGCCTGCTCCTCGGCGGTCGACTGCCGTCCCAATATGGCATTGCGATGGGGATAACGGCCAAACCTGTCAATAATCGCCTTGTGCCTCAACTCAAAGTCATAGTTGTCCCTGGTTTGTTCCGAGGCGAACAGTTCCAGGGCTTTTTGATGAATAACCGCCGACTCGCTGTGCATAAAGGGCATATAAAGAAATGCCAGCATAGGGGCTTGCAGCTGTTTGTCGGCGCCAATGCTGATCGCCTCCTGCGCTAAAGCCAATGCCATGGGATCGGCACTGAAGGCATCGGGAGTATCGCGGTGAATGTTGCGCGAGAACTGATCCAGCAGCAAAATTTCCGCCAGGCGCCCTTGTGGCGTTTGCCGCCAATGCCATAATTCGCCCTGACGGGCCGCATTTAGCAAGGCGCCGAAACGGCGATCAATTGTGTTGTCAAACTCAGGATCCTTGTCCCACCAAGCTTTGGGGCTTATCTCTTCAAACCAAAAATGGATTACCCGTTGTGGCCTGTACTCGGAAGCGATTTGAGCTGGCATGACAATTCCTTCTATTTGAATAGGATTAAATCCAGTTGCTGTAATCATGGGCGATAAGCCCAAGGGTTTGCGCAGCGATATCCTGCGCCTTGGCCAGCGGGATGGCTGGTAGTGTCAGTTCGCCGCTGGCGAGCCCAAGTTTGAGGCTCGCGAGGCCTCGGCGTTTTTGGCCCCTGCTTTGGATCAACTGCAGATGTTGCACCTTGCCCAGCGGCACCAACTGCCAACTGTGACCTAGGAGCCCTTTGTGGATCCAGAGATCGTTTTCAACCCGCCAAAAACCCCATTGACGATAGCGTAGATAAAGCGCCAGGACAGCCAACACTCCGACCAGCAACAGCAACCAGGTCTCTGCTGCCGAGCCGATAAATGCCCACGCCAGCGGCGCCGGCGTTAAGCACCACAGCGCCCTATAGTAAAACCAGCTCGGGTGAATGGGGTGCCAACGATTGGGAATACGGTCGGCCTTGCTGCTTCTTTGGTTGAGCCTTTTCAGCAGGCGATGCACTTCGCCTCTACCGAGCGATGGAACCAACATGTGATTGTTGCTGCCGCCTTCCACTTCATTGCCTTTTATCTGCTTGAAGCTCAGAGTCCAGCGTTTCAGCCAGCGGGCCAGCAACGGCTGCTGCAAACTGATGAGTTGAATTCTGTGCTGCTTGAGTATGTCTTGCTGGTGGGACAGCAGGCCGCCGCTACGCTGTAAGGTCTCCGACTCCTGGGTCAGGCGATAGGGGACATATTTCAGCAGCGCCGCGACTATTGAGATCAAGGAAAACAACAGATAGCCAAGGAGCAGAAGGCCGACAAGGAACCCCAGCTCCAGCAGCAGGTTGCCACTGAGCTGCTGCTGATGCCAGTCGAAGACTTGTGTCAGCCCCAGCTCCATCAGTTGACTGCCTTCGAGCTGGCTGAGTACCGGGCCTGCGATGACGGCAAACCAAACAAAATTATTTTGATACAGGCCAAAGAGTGCCAGCTCTGCCAGGGACTTCTTCACCAGTAAGCGGGAGTTTGGTGGTGCAGAGGCGGGGGCGCTTTCGTCTGTGTCGGCCCGTTTCATCAATTGCCGCCTCAGTGACTCGGCCTGAGCTTGAGTGACTGCGCTCAAGCAGGCTTCATCCTTGGCTGAACCCGCAGTTTCCACTATCAAGTTACCCAGTCGCAAAGGCTTAAAGTAAAAAGGCTGTTCCAGACGCACATTCTGAATTCTGTCTATCGGCAGCTCGACTTTACGTTTGAACAGGGCGCCGCTGTGGACCTCGAGTTGCCCTCGAGTCAAGCGATAACGGAATTTACGCCAGCTCAACAGCCCATGGGCAAAAATCACTATCAGGGTCAATGCCAGTGCCAGTGGCAGCCAGACGGAGTCAAATCCCTGCTGCCAGCCGGTATAGAGAATAGGCACCAGGGCATAGCCGTTGCTGAGGAAGTGCTTTAGGCTGGAGAGGCTGAAACTGATGATTGCCCAAGGCGAGAGTGAGTGCCAATTGGCTTGCTGCACCTGGCTCAATTCGGCGTCTCCATCAAGGTGCCACTAACATTTTTACTTGCCAGAGACAGCAGATGTTGGCGCAGCGCTTCGGCGACTTCAATATCCAGCCCGGGCAGACTCACCTCGGCCGCCGAACTGCCGGCACTGTAGCAGCGCAAACTTGTCAGTCCGAAATGGCGCTGCAATGGCCCCTGAGACAGGCTCACATGTTGCAGCCTGCTGGCCGGCATGGCGGTATGGCTCTGCCACCAAAGCCCTTCACGCAGCAAAATGCCGTATTCACAAACGCCATAAGCCATGGCTTCGGCTTGTTTTAGATTGAGCCAGGTCTTGAATCCCAAAAGCAGCAGTGCCAGTGTGACCGAGATGATGACTCCAAGACCACTCAGCTTGGCGCTGAGCAGTAAAGCAGGCACTAGTAGCAGTATGACCAGCGCCATCAGCAACAGGTTTTGCCACAGCAATTGTTGACGGTAGCGGGGAGACAAGGGGGCCAAGGGTTGGCTGTCAAAGCCCAACCACTGCTGCTGAGGCAGGGGGCGAGTGGGGCGAGCGGATATCCATGTGCTTTGAGTCCTTGAGGCATTGACCTGACTATAGCAATAGAGAGTTTGTCGCTTCAAGCCGCTAACTCGGATGGCAGAGACTTGATGCAGTTCCGGATCCTGAGCGATTGCACTTGTGTTAACAACTGGATATCAAGTAGTTTGGTTGCAAGACTTTGTTGCCTATGTGGCGCTCGTTTTCTCAAACGCGCCGCTACTGGCTGTAAACCATCAGGACGATGAGTATGTTCCAAGCCGATAAGGTATCCAAACAGCAAACTGCCTTTTTACGTAAGCTCTATCTGGCCCACCTGATAGACGATAGCCAACATAACCTGCTGTCCTTACAGAAGGAAACCGGCATGCCGCGCCGCACTTTGCAAGATGCCATTGCCGCCTTCGGCGATATAGGTATTCAGGTGGACTTTATTCAGGATGGCCGCAGGAATAATTCAGGGCACTACCACATCCGCACCTGGGGCCCGATTAACAGTGCCTGGGTTGGCACTCACCTGGAGCAGATCCGCACTCTGCTGTTTAGCGACATCTGAGCTTCTCTGTTGCCATTAACCGGCAGAAAGTTTACGGATTATTGTATCTTAAATCATGCCGTAACTTGTTCGTGTGTGGCTGAACTCGCGGTGAGGAAGTTATTTTTATAGCCTTACTTGCTCTCAAATAAAATTTAAGCAATTGATAAAGTTATATAAATACAAACCAAATCCAGCTTAAAATGAGCAGTGTCCAAGGTAACAAGAGTTGCCACTTGGGGATGTAGCTTGAAGGTATTTCGCTTGCCGCGACGCCGTCATCTTCGCCGGACTGAAGTTTCTTTTTCTGCCTCAGCTCTTGTTTGCGCGCCTTGTCTCTTTCCCTGGCCTTGGCCTTTTGTTGCTTCTTGTATTCAGCAATGCCTTTCTCTATGCCCTGGGCAATGAGGCGGGTTTGCTCCTTGGTCTGCCCCGCCTTTTGAGTGGCTTTGGCCACGCGCATGGCTTCGGTTTGGGTTTCGTTGGAAATCGCTGGCTTCTTGTTCATCTCTGATGGGGTTGATGACTGACCCAAGAATTATACCTGCCTGCTTAGCGTTCTGACCACAGACGGCTTCACATCAAAGGCGCTTGTCGGTGCTGAACTTGTTCGGGGTCAAATGCTCTTATGGCAGGGCCATATTGCAAGGGCTTTTATTAGCAAGATTTTGATCGCTTCAAAAATAGAGTCTCTGCCCCTGCGCGTCGGCGAAGGTGCCCGGTTGATAGTGCCAGACCCTGGAAATCAGTTCAGGCGTCAAAGCCTGTTGAGGCTCGCCCTGAACCAGGAGTTTTCCTTTGTCCAAAACCAGCAACTGATCGGCATAGTGACTGGCCTGGTTGAGGTCGTGCAGCACGGCCAATACAGTGTAGCCCTGCTCATGTGCCAGCTCTCTGGCGAGCCGCAGTACTCTGTGTTGCTGGGCCAAATCCAGCGCCGAAGTGGGTTCATCCAACAAGAGTACAGGCGAGTGCTCGGCCTGGGCCAATTGAGTCAAAACCCTGGCCAACTGAACCCGCTGGCGTTCACCGCCGGACAGTGCCGGATAGCTGCGCTCACTCAGGTGAGCCAGATCCAGACGCCACAGTTGCTGCTCAACCAGTTGGGCGGCATCTCTGGCACTGAGACTGAGAGGATACAGGCCCATGGCTACCACTTCACGAACGCTGAAGGGAAAGCTGAGACTCGAGTGTTGCGGCAACATGGCCAGATGCCTGGCCAAGGCTTGTTTCGGCCACTGCCCAAGAGGCGAGCCGTGAAAGCTTATCCGCCCGGCATCGGCCTTGAGCTCCTGAGTTAACAGCCGCAGCAGACTGGACTTGCCAGCGCCATTGGGCCCCAATAGAGCGTAAAATTGGCTGCTTTGCAGTCGGAAACTGACATCGGTCAGCAAGGGCTTGTTGTCGACTCTGGCATGGAGATGTTTGAGCTCCAGTACTTGCTCAGTAACTACGGTGGACTCAAATGATATAGCCGGTGTCTGTGCGGCAGTTGTTGTGGTCACGGATTCGAGTGAAGGCATGGAGTACCTCAATAAAGCTTACGTCGCTGACTTAGCAGCAGATAGAGGAAGAAGGGAGCGCCGAGCAGAGCCGTCATCAGGCCGACAGGGATCTCGGCCGGTGACATCAAGGTGCGGGCCCCTGAGTCGGCCAAGGCCAGCAGCACGGCGCCGAGAATGGCACTCAGCGGCAGCAGTTGGCGATGATCCGGCCCCTTAAGCAGCCGCACCAGATGCGGTACCACCAGTCCGATAAAACCTATGATGCCGGTGGCCGCCACGGCAACACCGACACCCAAAGAGCAGAGTAAGATCAACTTCAGCTTGAGCCTGTCTACCTCTATGCCCAGATGACGCGCCTCGGATTCGCCCAGCAACAGGGCGTTGAGCGCCAATGCCTGTTTGTTGAACTGCCAACTCACCAAGGCCAGTACCGGCAGACAGATAAATACGGATTGCCAACTGGCACCGGCGATGGCCCCCAGTTGCCACAGGCTGAGATCCCGCAGTGCCATGTCGTTGGCAAGGAAAGTCAGCATGCCAGTTCCGGCACCGGCCAGGGCGGTAATAGCCACCCCGGCCAGCAAGAGTAACACCACTGAGGTGCTGCCACCTGAAGTGGCGAGCCGGTAAACCAGTAAACTGGTTGCCAGACCACAGAGAAAAGCACCAAGGGGGACGGCATAGCTGCCAAGATGCGGCAGCAGCACTATGCAGATGGCGGCTCCCAGCGCCGCGCCCGAGGACACGCCTATGATGCCGGGGTCAGCCAGAGGGTTACGAAACAGGCCTTGCATTACGGCGCCGCACTGTGCCAACAGGGCGCCGACAATCAGTGCCAGCAAGGTTCTCGGCAGACGGACATTTTGCACTATCAGGGCATTGGCTTCCTGCCCGGCGGCGACTGAGCCAAACAGGGAGTCTATTATATCGCTCAAGCCTATGGTCACAGGTCCGGTTGCTATCGAGAGCAATGCGGAAAACACCAGCAGGCTGGCGAGTCCAGGCCAGAGCCAGGGATGGCGGTGGATGGGCAGCACGGCAGCCATGATTATTGCTCCAGCAGTTCCTGATTCAGGGACTCGGCCGCTTCAATGGCGGAGATACCTAATCCCCCGAGTAATGCCTGAGGTTGAAGATCCCGGATCAAACCGGCTTTTCCGGCCGGAGTATGGGCCAGTAGCGGCATGCTCTTCAGTAGCTTATCGGCTTGAGGCTCGGGTTGCTCGCTGGCGCTTGAGAGTAAAATCAGTTCTGGCTTGAGTGCCAGAATGCCTTCCTGAGACAGGCTTCGGTAGCCGCTGAAGTCGGCGGCGTTGGTGGCACCGGCCAGCTGGATAATGATATCGGCGGCCGTATCGGCGCCGCCGACTCTGGCGGGACGCTCTGACTGCAGCAACATAAACATGACTCTGGGTGGATGTTCGAATTTGGCCGTAGATTGCGCCAGCTGCTGTAACCTGCCACCCAGGGTATCGGCCAGTTCGGTGGCGGCTTTCTCCTTATTCAGGGCCTTTCCCAGAGTGAGGATATTTTGTTGTAGTTGCTCGGCGGTATCGGCCGCCTTCAGGGTGATAACCGGCACACCGGCCTGTTTTACCAGATCTATGCTGCTGGCCGGTCCCATCACAGAGGTGCCAATCAGGAGATCCGGTTTTTGCGCCAATATGCCCTCGGCTGACAGCATTCTGTGGTAGCCGAGTCTTGGCAGTTTCAGCTTCTTTGGCAGGGCGCTGCTGGCGTCGACAGCCACCAGTTGTGGGGCGGCATCCAATGCCAGCACCAATTCAGTGACACCGGCACCGGCACTGATCACTCGCTTGGGAGGCTCTTCAGCGGCAAAAAGCGGCATGGCGAGCAGGCCACAGAGGAAGATAAGAGAGTTTTTCATTCTAGCTCCAAAATAATTCAGGGACTCATCGCCACAGACTTGTGTCTGAGGTTTCATCAGTTGTTTAGGGTTCCATCAGGACCCGGGCCTGGCTGATCTCCAGCCGCTGCAGCAGACTCAGCAGTTGCATCAGCGGCTGGACTCTTGCCTCCTTGTCGGCGGCTACGACCAAGGTCAGTTCGGGATTATCGGCCAGCGCCTGAGTCAGTGCCTGCTCGAACGCGTCGAACCGGGCAAATTTTTGTTCGTTGAGCGCCCAGAACGGCGCCAGGGGTAACACGCTTACCGTCAATTGAGTCTGCGCTTGTGGGCTCAAAGTCGTGGCACTGTTATCCGGCACTTCAATCGGCAGGCTCAATAACTTGGGATTGGCTGTGAGCAGCAAAAACACCAGCACAATGAAGATGATGTCTATCAATGGGGTTAGATCCAGGCCGCTATCCAGGCCATGCTCTTCCTTAATTTCAATCATGACAGCGGCTCCGGATGGCGACGCTTGCCATTGATTTGACTGAGTTTGGTCAGGTTAAAAGCAGCGTAATCATTGTCTTCGCCCTGCAGTGGAACCCCTTCCAGCCAAAGGTTGAGTTGATTCAGTACATGGGCGCAGGAGGCCACTGAGCGCTCGGCCCAGAGTCCGAACAGCTGTGCTCCCAACAGCGCGGGTACGGCGATCAACAGGCCGGCGGCTGTGGTGTACATGGCCAATCCCAAGCCTGAAGCCAACAAGGCCGGAGTGATACTGTCACTCTGATTGGCGCCAATATCGTTGAACATCTCCAGTAACCCCAGCACAGTGCCGAGCAAACCCAGAAGCGGGCTGATGGCACCTATGTATTGCAGCAACTTGAGCCCAGCGTGGAGTTTGCGTTTCTCCTTTGCCAGCCAAAGTGACAACAACTCTTCCCGCAGCGCCTTGGGTTGTGCGGCCTGTCTCAGCAAATGGCGGGCACCGCAGGAAATCAGTCCCCGGTTATCTTTCAGGCGTTCAAGCAGGCTGTCACAACTTTCATCCAGTGTGCCGCTGCGCAATTCGCCGAGCCAGGATTGGCGCCTGAACAGGCTCGGCAACAAGATGGCAAAGCGCTCCAGTAATATCATCAGGGTCAGAAAGGCGCAGATGAGCAAAGGCCAGGTGAGATCGCCAAGTTGCTGGTGCAGGCTTTGGTACAAACTTAATTCCATCGTGTCTCCAACTGTTAATTAAGGGCGAAGCGAACCGGCACCCTGACTTTGAAACGGGCGGCTGAGGCTTGGGAAGGAATGCTGAACTGCCAGTGGCGTACGGCGGCCAATGCCGCTTCATCCAGAATGGAATAGCCTGAGCTGCTGACGAGCAGGGCGTTTTGGGTTTTGCCTTGATGATCAAAGAAGATGTCCACCAGAGCCGTGCCCTCAAAGCCCCGCTTGCGGGCGAGTCTGGGGTAGCTCGGCGGCGTTGGCGGGCTGGCAAATACAGGCTCAGCCAGCTCTATGGTGTGATTCAGTCCTGAGGTGCCGGCTGTTTGAACCGGCGACGAAGGAATGCCCGGCTTCTCCTCATGGGGCACAGGTTCTGCTCGCGGAGTCGTTGAGGCGTGTTTCGGTTCAGATTTTTCTGCTCTCTCTCGCGGCTTTTCCTGAGTCGGTTGTGGCTTGCTTATCTTTGAAGTTTGTTTCTGACTCGCTTTGACCGGCTTGGTTTTGAGCTGCTCAGACTTTGGCGGCTCAGGTTTTGCCACATTCTGTTTCAGCGGTTCTTGATTCAGCGGTTCTTGATGTTGAGGGGCTTTATGTTCAGCTTCTTTATGCTTAGCGGATGGGGCTTTTGCCGCAGGGTGGCTTTCGGCGGTAGCAGTCTGATTTTGAGTCTGGGCTGAGGCAGTTTGGGACGCTGCAGCAGGGGCTGCGCTGAAACTCAACTGCAAACCGCCCTTGGTGGGCATTACCAAAGGATCTGGGGTGGCAGTCTGAGAGGCCAATACGGCACTCTGAAGTGACAATGCCATGAGCGCAAAACCACAATAACGCTTGGGGGTCACGCCGTTACTCCTGTTTACAACCGCTTGTTGCTGCGGGTGAATGTTTAAATTCAACTAAGCAATGACCCGTAAGGCTCAATGCTGTTCTGTTTTGGGTCGGCTCTGTCCCTGAGCCGCCACCATTCCATGGTTCCTACTTTTACTGCCTAACCAGTTTTTACCGCTTGGCTAGCTTTTACCGTTTGAATAGCACCGCATTTCGTACCGACAAATGGCTTAGCTTCCCGAGTAACTTTCCCTTTCTTCAGATTAAAATATATTAGAGTAAATAATATTGCAAATGATAATAATTACTATTTGATCATCTTCTAAAGTTAAGCTAGAGTGCCGGCGTAAGTGGTGTTATCCCGGGCTTGCTGTTTGCCCCTGGGCTCAATTTATTTTCAGTAATGCCACTCCCATGAGAAAGGCTGGAGATACAGCCTGATAATCTGTTTGAGGATCAAGATGATGAATAGAAAGCCGCTGGTTATGGCTATTACTCTGGCATTGGGAACCCCCTTCCTGAGTCTGGCCGCTGTTGCCGAGCAGGTGAAAACAGCAGAATTTGATGAGGTGCTGGTAAGTGCTACCCGCATTCAGGAGAAAGTCTCTGAGTCCAGCCGCAGTGCTGCGGTTGTCGGCGAAGAGCAGTTGGCCGAGAAGCAGGGCGACTCGGTGGCCGAAGTGCTCAAGACTGAAGCCAACATCAATATCGCCAATGGCCCCAGGGCGTCTGCCCAGCAGGTGGAAATTCGTGGTCTCAGTGGCCAGAGGGTACTGCAGACCATAGATGGCGCCAGGCAAAACACCAGCGCCGGCCACAGAGGTACCTTCTTTATGGACCCTGAGCTGCTCAGTTCTGTTGAGGTGGTACGCGGCCCGGCTTCCAGCCTTTGGGGCAGTGGCGCCATAGGCGGTGTGGTATCACAAAACACCAAGTCGGCCAGGGAGATGCTCGACGAAGGCCAGAGCTTTGGTGGCTATCTAAAGCAGGGCTATGAAACCAATGGCCAGCGCAGCAAGAGCAGTGGTGCCATTTATGGTGCCAAGGGCAGTATCGACTGGTTGTTGAACGGCAGCTACAGCGATGGCGACAACATCAAGGCCGGTAATGACAATACCCTGGAAAACAGCGCCAGCCGCAGCCGCAGTGGCTTGGCCAAGTTCGGTTGGCAGTTGGATGAAGCGCAAAGGCTGCAACTTTCCGGCAGGATCAACGAGATCTCCGAAGCCGTGCCCAGCAACCCGGCCACAGATGTCAGCAACAGTGTGCCTCTGGTGCGCCGTGACAGCAAAGATTCCAACCTGACCCTGGACTACAGCCTGGCACCAAGCAGCAACGCCCTGCTGGATCTGGATGCCAAGTTCTACTGGAACAAGACAGATTATGATGAGAATCGCCTGACCAAGGGCCAGTTCGACACCACAGAATATGAAACCCTGGGGTTTAGTATTGCCAATCGCAGTCAATGGCAGGGGCTCAAATTAACCTATGGTCTGGACGGCTACCGCGACCAGATAGAAACCTTCCGTGATGACAGCGGCCAGAGCGGTCAGCGTCCCGGCAACATAGATGGTGAGTCTCGGGTGTGGGGCGCTTTCGTGGCCGCCAATATCGCTCTGGGGGAAAACTGGTCATTGGATCCGGCGTTGCGTTACGACAGCTTTGAAAACGAAAGCAATAACCTGGGTCATTCCAGTGATGACGATGCTTTGTCTCCCTCGTTGGCACTGGTGTGGAAGACAGCGCCATGGCTGACACTCAGTGCCCGTTACGATGAAGCCTTCCGCGCGCCATCAGTGGAGGAGATGTACTCCAGCGGCACTCACTATTGTATTCCATCCATCCCCAATTTCTTGCCCAACGGCCTGTGTAATACCTTCGAGGTCAATGAAAGCCTCAAGGCTGAAAAGGCCAAGAACAAGGAACTGAAGGCCGATATGCGCTTTGCTGAGCTGGCGGGCAACGATGAGTTGGCGCTGAGCTTGAGTGTATTCAGAAACGATGTCGATGACTTTATTGAGCAGCGGGTGACCAATCCATTGCATGGTATTCCCAGGCTTGAGCAGAATACCCGTTGGGATAACGTCGACAAGGCCAGGCTGACCGGTTTCGAACTGACGGGGAAGTATCGTATCAATCAGACCCGCTTATCACTCAGCTATGGTCAGACTGAAGGCAAGGACAGGCATGACGGAGGTTATCTGGCCAATATTCCGGCCAACAAGCTGGTGCTCGACTTATCGCAAGGGATCATGGCGGGCGATATGAAGCTGGGGACCCGGGTCAGCTATAACGCCAGTCAAGACAGGGTGCCTGAAAACAACCCGGTTAACCGCTACCAGGACTACACCCTATGGGATGTGTATCTGGCTTGGGAGCCTGCCATGGGGGCCTTCGAAGGACTGCGAGTCGACTTTGCCATTGAAAACATTGGCGATGAAGAATACATCCAAGCCTGGCAAACCCTGATGGATCAAGGGCGCAACTTCAAGCTCTCGGCCCGTTACCGTTTCTGATGGAGCAACAGATGCAGATAAGCGATACAACAAGGGCGGCCGCTGGCCGCCTGCAGATAGCCGCCGCCATGCTGGAACACCCCGAGTGGTTGCCAGCCGATGCCGCCGCCAATCTGGGGATTTCTGAGCTTGAGGTGGTGCAGGCATTACCGGCCGAGCAGCAGCAATTCTTGCCGCCGGAATGGCTGGAAGCCCTGCTGCAGGCACTGCCTGAGTGGGGCAAATTGACCACCATAGTCACAGTTGCCGGGCAGATATTTGAATTCAAAGGCGATTTCCCCAAGGGAAAGACGGCTCATGGCTACTTTAACCTCTACAGCAAGGGAGATGGCCTGCATGGCCATCTGAAATTGGAGAATTTCAGTGCCATCGCTTTGATAAGTCGTCCATTTCGGGGCACTGAAAGCCATTCGATTAACTTCTTTGGCCCTGATGGCGCCATCGTTTTTAAGGTCTATCTGGGCCGGGATCAACAACGCAAGCTGCTGCCGCCACAGTTGGCACTGTTTGCCGACTGGCGTCACCGTGGTGAAGTGGCTGCCAAAAAGGGGGAAATATGACCAGTGAAAACCAACGCCTGCAGGAAAAACTGCTGCCGGAAATCGAAGATTTCAAACAGGGGCGTACCACCTTGCAGTTGGCGACCCAGGATGCCAACGGGATCCCCAACGCCAGTTATGCGCCGTTCGCGCTGGCCGATGATGGCTTCTATATTCTGGTAAGCGATCTGGCGCGTCACGGTATTAACCTCAAACAGTCACCGCGGGTATCTGTGATGCTGGTGGAAGACGAAGCCGAGGCGCGCAGCGTGTTTGCCCGCCGCCGCCTGACCTTTGATGCCGCCGCCGAACTGATAGCAAGAGACAGCCAGGGCTTTGCCAAAGGGGTACAGGTGCTGTCCGGGCGCTTCGGTGAGATGATAGATAACCTGGCGACATTGACCGATTTTAACCTGTTTAAGCTGGTGCCCGAGCGCGGTCTCTATGTCAAAGGCTTTGGCCAGGCGTTCAGTCTCAGCGGTGCCGAGTTGTTGGATGTCAACTGGATGCGTGATGGTCACCATGGAACGCCCAAGGCTGTGCCTGCCTGAGCTGGACTCACCGGCGCTTTGGCGCCACAATCCTGATTAATAGTCACTGTCTGGATTTTCTCTTGTCTGCTCCTCAAACCTCTTCGGCTCGGATCCTGCCCTGGATCCTGAGCTTTCTTAAGCCTTATCGTCTACGAGTCGCCCTGGCGCTGCTGTTTTTGCTGCTGGGGTCTCTGGCCTGGCTGGCTCTGGGGCAAGGGGTTCGCTTGATAGTGGATGAGGGCTTTATGGCCGACAACTCGGGCCGCCTCAACGAAATTGTGTTGTTTATTCTGGGGATTACCCTGGTCAGTGCCGTGGCCGTGTTCTGTCGCTTTTATCTGATGACCTGGCTCGGTGAGAAAGTCAGCAACGATATTCGCCGCTTGGTGTATCACAGGTTACTGGAACAAAGCCCGGTGTTTTTCGCCCGCTTGCGCACCGGGGAAATCATCTCCCGTTTTACCGCCGACAGCACTCTGTTGCAGACAGTTATCGGTTCTAGCCTGTCGATGGCACTGCGATCTTCAGTGACCACTATAGGTGGCTTGGTGATGATGGCTTTTACCAGCATCAAGCTCACGGCCTTGGTGCTGTTGGCCGTGCCGCTGGTGTTGGTGCCTGTGGGCTTACTCGGGCGGCGGGTACGCAAGCTTGCGCGCACCAGTCAGGACAGTGTCGCCGATCTCGGCGCCTATGTGGATGAAACCTTGCATGAGATCCACACGGTACAATCCTATGGTCATGAGGCTCGCGATCGCGATAATTTTGACGGCTACCTGGCGGCGGTGATGCGCGCAGCCAGTGGCCGCATTCGCTATCGCTCGGCGTTGATCTCCTCTGTCATGTTGCTGACTATCGGTGCCATAGTGGCTGTGACCTGGGTGGGGGCCAGAGACGTAATGGCCGGTGTAGTCAGCGCCGGTGAGCTGTCGGCATTCATGTTTTACGCCATGATGGTGGCCGGCGCCGTGGCCACCATAAGCGAAGTAATAGGTGATATTCAGCGGGCTGCCGGTGCCAGTGAACGCTTGATGGAGCTGGCCGAGTCCAAGGCAAATATTGCCGAGCCGGCCAAGCCGCTGGCGCTGCCCAGTCCGCTCAAGGGAGAACTCAGGATAGAGCAGCTGAGTTTTGCCTATGATGAGGGCGCAGCAGTGCTTGAGGATCTCAATATCCATATTCAACCCGGTGAACGGGTGGCTCTGGTTGGGCCCAGCGGCGCCGGCAAGAGTACGTTGTTTCAGCTACTGCAGCGTTTCTATCAGCCGAGTTGCGGCCGCATTCTGCTCGACGGCGTCGATATCGCTTCTGTATCATTGGCGAGCCTGAGGGCACAGTTTGCCCTGGTGCCCCAGGAGTCGGTTATCTTCGCCACCAGTGTGCTGGAAAATGTGCGTTATGGCCGCCCGGAGGCCAGCCTGGATGAGGTGGTTGCCGCCTGTAAGGGCGCCAGAGCTCATGAATTTATCAGTGAGTTTGCCCAGGGGTATGATACCTATTTAGGTGAGCGTGGCGTGCGCCTTTCCGGTGGTCAAAAGCAGCGAATTGCCATTGCCCGCGCCATCTTGGCCCGCAGGCCTTTACTGCTGCTCGATGAAGCCACCAGTGCCCTGGATGCGGTCAGTGAAGTCAAGGTCAAGCAGGCTTTGGATGAGTTGATGGCGGGACGAACCACGCTCATCATAGCCCACAGGTTGGCGACAGTGCTCAATGCCGACCGTATTCTGGTGCTGGAGCGGGGGCGATTATTGGCCAGTGGCAGCCACAGCGAGTTGATGCAAACCAGCCCGCTGTACCGTGAGTTTGCCAGTCTGCAGTTGCTCGCGCCCGATACTCTGGCCAGTGGCTCACACGAGCCCGGGCAGGCATCATAGCTGGCTTGATCTCAGCGCTTCTGTTTTAAATAAATGATCAGGCCAGTCACGGCCAGCAACAATAAGGCGATCGCCGCCAGATCCATCAGATAACTACCGGCAGCGCCGAAGATCCGGCCGCTGTGCAGATCCTGAAGAACCCTGTGCCAGGACAGGCGACTGGCGCGAATATCTCCGAGCAACTGCTGCGTTTGTATCTTTGCCCCTTCGAGTGGTTTTATCCAGGGGAGGGCAACCAGGCTGCTGGCCGCTTGCCAATCCAACAGTTCGCTGTCGCTGCGATATTGGCCCCGGGATGTTTTCAGCCAGACACCGCCGGGCTCGACCGCCAAGGCGTTTATCTGCGGCGGCAAACCTGTCAGCTCGGTTTGGGTTTCCAGCACAGCAAGATCCTGGCTCAAAATCGTCAAACTGTTTTGGGTCAGCAGCAGCCACTTGTCTTCAAAGGGAGCCATGGCCAGTATTTCATCTGTTTGCTCGGCTAGCGGCGTGCCGGTTATCCAGGCCTGCCCCTGACTGCTGCCCGCCAGCGGCTGGGCTTGCCAGACTTTGACATCTTCCGGGGCGCCAATGCCGTAATAGTCTTGCAGCCATTGCCAGTGCACGCCTTGGGATAGGTTCAGCTCACGGCTGTGATTCAAGGCCAGGCCGGTCAGTGTCAGCAGCAACACAAGCACACTGCTGCTGATGCCAATACGTTTGTGCCAGGGGCGCAGGGTGCGCAGGAGACGGACTCGAAAGTCCGGATGTTTACGTGTCATCTGGGCTCACTGTGTTTTGCAGGCTGAGTTGCCGATCAAGATAGAGGGCGATGCGGGCCAGTTTGGTCAGGGCCCTGACGGACAGTGTTGCCCCGGTAATGCCATCTATATGTTTGTCCAGCTGTTTATCTTTTGTGAGTGTCGCCGATTTAAATTGGTCGGTAAAGAAGTCGTGCCTGACTTCATCGCCGCGGCTTTCGCGGTAGATAAGCACCTTGGTGCGATAAATCTGCCCATGGCGCACCTGAATGCCCACAGTGATTGGCGCTTCTTTGCCTATCTCCTCGAGGATCCAGACAGTGTCGTCTCCCTGCTGCCAATAGCGGGTACGCAGCGGCCGAAAATCGTGGGCCAGTATCTCTTCTATGACCTGGCGTTGCTCGGCGCTGAACCAAAAGACTTTGGCTTTCGCTTGACCTTTACCTTGGGAGCCCAAGGCCTGGGTGACAAAGTCTGCCGGGCTTTGGTAAACGCTTTGCGCCGCCTGGGTTTGAGCGACCGGCAGCAAAAACAGCGAGAGTAATGCAATAAGAGTCTTCATAAATGCCTCAATGAGGGCGCCCCAGAGGGCACCCAAAGATCATCAGAACTGATAACCTACACCCAGATTGAACCCATCTGAGTCTGACTTACCGCCACGTTTTTCGTAGTCGGCCTTGAACACCACATTCTCGTGCAACCAGTAGTTGATACCCACATTGGTTTGAGTTTCTTTGGTATCTTGATTGTCACCGGCATTGTTGTCCCATTCGTTGTAGCGGGCGAAGATACCGAACTGCTCGTTAAAGCGGTAGGACGGCTCTATATACCAGCCATTTTGCTTGTCGCGGCCCAGGGCTTCGGCTTCAAATCCATCTATGTCCCACTCGGCGTAGAGGGCTCTGATGCTGAAGTTTTCTATGTGGTAGATGGCGTGCGCCGACCACATCAGGGCTGAGGCTGTGTCTACAGTGGCTTCGCCTTGAGTCAGATCCGATTGGTACTGAACCGTGGCGGCCAGCTCCAGACCGGGAACGGCTGTGTATTTCACCCGGCCGGTATAGGCCAGATCGTCAGCCTTGGCCTCGGAAACCTTTTGGCGACCGCTTCTTGGCTTATAGGCATTTTTACCTGTGGTAGGGACATTCAGGCCCGAGGTCACGGCCGCATCGAAGGCCAGGCCGGGAGCTGCCTGGATATTCATTGCCAAACCCGCTTCCCACCAGGTAGCCGGGAGTATGTCTTTCTCAACCGGGTTACGCTCGACACCATAAAATGCCGGTGGCTCGTGGGTTTCATTGATGATGCCAACCGGCATCAGGAACAGACCCGCCTTGGCAGTCAGGGCTTCATTGAAGTCGTGCTCTATGTAGGCCTGCTCCAGCTCGACTTCGCCATTTTGACCATCGCCTGAGATGGAGTGCTCCACTTCCAGCTCGGAGAAGAAACGGGTGTCTTCGGTAAACTCATGGCCGAAGAAGAGCACGAAACGGTGGAAGTCGAACTCTTTCTTATCCTCGCCCAGCTTGTTGTCTATGTTGTTGTAGTGCAGCTCACCATAGCCGCCGATAGTGGTGGCGGTTTTTTGCGGGGTGGCATCTACCACCTCGGCGGTCTGTTCAACCCGCTCAGCGGTTTGTTCGACACGCTCGGCAGTTTGTTGCTGACGCTTTTCGGTTTCTGCCAGACGACGCTCCAGATCCTTGAGGACCTTTTGTTGCTGTTCGATGATTTTGCGCAGCTCCTGAGTCTCGTCCGAGGCGAATGCCTGTGGGCCGCACAGGGCAGTCAGTAGCGCACTGGCAATGAGAGTTTTCTTGATCATCTTGGTTCCCGTTGTGATGTTACTGTTGTTGAAATCGGGCGAATTCTAGCAATTGATTTAATAAATGCAAACGATTTGCATTTATTGTTGTGATCAAAATTAACAAATGTCAGCATCTGTAAACCGAGTTGTTATTGTTGAGGTTTTGCTTGAAAAACTGGCTTTACAAAGTAAGCTTTTGATCTTTTGAGCAAAGTAGTAAGGCTGTATTTGAGTTATCCAGCAGAGCTTGGAACCATTTTCGGATAAAGTCGCTGAAGTGCGATTGCTTGATTTTTAAACATTTAACCTTGGCTGGAAGTCAAGGCCAACAGATCGGGTGAGTTATTTGTCAAAAGGCGGTTAAACTGATAAACCTTTTTATTCCGGTTAGCCTTGGCTTTGTGAGTGTTCGAACAAGATGTTTCTAGTTGATTATTTTAAAAGAGAAAATAACCAAATAACCATAGGCCGTAAGCAGGCCAGTGATTTTGCCAAGGGAGTAGCAGGGGATTTTAATCCTATCCATGATGAAGATGCCAAGCGTTTTTGCGTTCCCGGCGATCTGCTGTTTGCCTTGGTGTTGAACGATTATGGCCTCAGCCGCCGGATGCTGTTCAAGTTTGAAGGCATGGTCGGGGACGGCGTATGTCTGCATTTTCCCGGCAATCAGGGGGCCGAGCTGGCGATAGAAGATGAGCGCGGCAAACGCTACCTGAATGTCCATCGCGATGGTGAAACGCGCCACTGCGAACGGCAGTTGGAATCCTTTATCCGCAGTTATGTGGCTTTTTCCGGCCTCAACTTTACCCATGTTTTGGTGCCTTTGATGCGTGAGCATCAGGTCACCATCAATCCGGCGCGGCCCTTGGTTATCTATGAAAGCATGGGCTTTGAGCTGGATACCCTGGAGTTTGAGCAGGTTAAACTGGAGCTGATTAACAGCAATCTCAAAGTCGATGGCAAGCGCGGTGATGTGACGCTGGATTTCGCGCTTATCAGTGATGATAAGCAGGTAGGAACCGGACGTAAAACCTTGGTACTCAGTGGTTTACGTCCTTTCGACGAGGCGGCAGTGGAGGCCATGGTCAGCGAGTATCAGGCGCGCCGCGATGGCAGCTGGAATGGCGGCGGCTCGCAGACAAACGCCTGAATTCAAACTGCGCTGGCTTCTGAGCCCTGTGCCAGCTCACTTTCGACCCGATTACGCCCCAGTTGCTTGGCTTGATAAAGAAGTTTATCCGCAATATCAGCCAGTTGGCTGAAACTTTGGCAACCGTCGGCGTCCAAAGCCACCCCCTGGCTGACGGTGAGTCTCAGTGGCTCGCCATTTTCCAGGGTGAATATGTGCTCGGCCACGCTTTGCCTCAGGGTTTCGGCAACAGTCACAGCGTCATTCAAGCCGGTATTGGGCAGCAATAACATAAACTCTTCACCGCCAACTCGAGCTAACAGATCATCCTCCCGCAGCAAGGCTTTCATAACCTTGGCCAGTTCAATCAGCACCCGGTCGCCGTTATTGTGGCCATGAGTGTCATTGACCTTTTTGAAGCTATCTATGTCGAGTGTGATTAACGCCAGTGGGCCATGGTTGCGCTGGACTTTGGCCGGCAACAACAGTGATTTCAGCCGAGCAAGCAGTGTGCGCCACTTAGGTTGCGACTCCTGGTTTTGCTCCTCTAAGGCCTGATGGTACAGCAACCAACCAGCCAGATAACGGCGGTTATAGAGGCCGGTGAGACTGTCTGTCTTGGCCAGCAGGCCCCACTTCAAGCGTGAGCGATTGAGCCAGAGAATAATGATAGTGGCCAGCAACAGCAGCAACAGGATGATGCTGCTTATGATATTGAGCTGATTCAAGGTAGTGCGGTTGGTTTCCAGCTCCAGCTTTTGCAGCACATTGTTCCAGTTGAGATCCTGATTTTCAAATTCGAGGCGCTCTAAGTTAAATAGTAACTGTTGGCGATCCAGATTGCTGACCAACTCCTTGGAGCTGTATGCGGCGAAACGCTGTTGGTATTGCTCCAATACTTCGTAAGCGCGCTTGAAATTACCTAATCCGGCAAAACCTTCGGCACTGACCTTTAACAGCTCTATCTGAGAGCGCAACAAGGCTTTTTCCTTCGCTAGGCTGATAAGCAGAGGGTCTACATAGACGGCCATTTCGGCGTACTTATGCTTGTTGAGTAACTCTTGGGCCTTGAGCAGTTGAAAGCGACTGGTATAGAGGGTTGAAGTCTCGCGATATTGCAGCTTGTCGGCCAGTTGCAGGTGCTTTGCCATGGACGACACATCCCCGGAATCCCGATATTTCAGCGCCAGTTCCACATTGATACGAAAGCGATACAGGCCGTATCCTAATACTCTGGCCAGTTCCAGCGCTGCTTGGTATCTATCTATGGCTATTTCAGCCTGTCCCTGCTGCTCGGCCAACTGAGCCAATTCTAATTGCACCAGCATCTGGTTGTAGGACATCCTTCTGTCCTTGAAGAATTTGAATGCGTTGTTAAGCAGTTTTTCCGAGCGCTCAAAGCCGTTAAGGCGCACCAGGAGGTGGCCCATGCCAAAGGAGATCTGCTCCAGCAACTCCTTGTCCCGGCTTTGTTCGGCGGCGTCCAATGACAGCATCAGGCTGGCGTAGGACGCATCCAGCTTGCCTTGTTGTTCAAGCGCCTTGCTCTTCAGCAGCAGGGCTTCGGCCTGCACCGCCTTATCGGCCGAATTTTGCTGACTATCTATAATCTTTTGCAACTCGCTGATGGCCTGGGTGACCTTGCCGGTTTGCAACATCACCTGTACCAGTCTTAGCTCCAGCAGGGTATGTTCGCTGGTTCCCGGAACTGCCAGTTTCAGGCCCTCTTGGGCTGCTTGCTCGGCAGCGGGGATCTCATGCAGCAGTAGAGATACTGTCGCCTTGGTCAGGTAAAAACGGGTCAGCAGGGGCTTGGGCAGGTCTTTGAGTTGTCCGCTTTCCATTTCGTACAGTTGAGCCTGCGACCTTTGCGGCAGTGAATAGAGCTGGCTTTCGGCTCCTTTAAGTAAGCGGGAGAATTGCTCTGCATTGGCCGCTGACAGAGCAGGGCTGGCCAGTATCATCATTATTGCTATCCATGGAAGGCAGAAGCGTTTCTTCATACTCTTAGTGCTCTTTGAACCGAAAATGTCTGATAAAAGTGATATTGGGGAGGGATTATCGCGTTCACGGCTTGGGTTTGTCTAATTATTCACGGACGACTACTTAAGTTTGGGAATTGTCTGATAGAGCCGCAGCGCCCGAAAGAGTTAGGTGATCAACAAGTGAGGGGGATAGGCTGGTTGTAGTAAAACAGCGCCGATAGCCGCAGATTTGGCTTGGCTATCGGCGCTTGTGGATCAGGTTTCTGCCAGTGTTGGATAGGGGCCTTCGCTGGCAGGGCTGTTGTCAGTTTGCTGCTCTAGATGGCTTATTTTGACTTCGGCTATCTGGTGTTGATTCATCGCCGTTACCTCAAAGCGCCAGGGCTCTATAGTCAGCACGCAACCTGCTTCCGGGATCCGGCCAAAGCGCGCCAGCAACATGCCCGCCAGGGTGACGTACTCGTGATTATGGCTCTCGAGTTCGTCGCAGCCCAGTAGCTTCTCCAACTGATGCAAATTTATACTGCCGCGAGCGCGCCAACCATCACCATCGATGCGGATCTCTTCGGCCTCATCTTCCTGAGGCAGTTCGCCGACTATGGCTTCGAGAATGTCGTGGCCTGTGACCAGTCCCAATAGGGCACCGAATTCGTCGGTGACCAGTGCCATATCGGCCTTGGCGCGTTTCAGCTCTTCCAACAAACGGAACACACTGATGCTTTTCGGCACTATTACCGGCTTGTGGCCGGGGCGCAGACTCTGCAGCGGCCGTTGTTGTTCTATGACTGCCAGCAACTCCTTGGCACTGACCAGCGCCACGACCTTGTCTATGTCGCCGTCACACATGGGATACTGGCTGAAACTGTCGCTAAGCAGTTGCTGTTTTATCTGCTCGGGGCTGTGGCTGAGGTTAACCCAGCTTATTTCGGCACGCGGCGTCATAATGCTCTTGATGCTGCGCTCGGCCAGAGTCAGCACTTCACCGACCATGTTGCGTTCATCTTCACCAAAGCACTTGCTCAGGGCGCGCTCGTCTTCGGGCAACTCTTCATCTTCTTCAATTTCTTCAAACTGCTTCTTGCCGCCCATCAACTTGAAGATGGCGTTGGCCGTCCTGTCCCTCAAGGGTTTACGGGCCTCACGTTGTTCGAACCTGCGTTGCCCCAACTGGTTGAAGAACTCGATCATGATGGAGAAACCTATGGCGGCATATAGATAACCTTTGGGAATATGGAAACCAAAGCCTTCGGCTACCAGGCTGAAACCTATCATCAGCAGGAAACTGAGACAGAGCACCACCACGGTTGGATGGGCGTTGACAAAGCGGGTCAGCGGTTTGGAGGCCAGTAACATCACTGTCATGGCCACCACTACGGCTGTCATCATCACCCAGAGTTCATCCACCATGCCGACCGCGGTAATAATGGAGTCGATGGAGAATACCGCATCCAGCACCAGTATTTGGGTAACAACTATGCCAAAACTTGCGTAGGCGACTTTCTGGCCAATTTCCGGCTCTTTGGACTCCAGCCGTTCATGCAGTTCACTGGTGGCCTTGAACAACAGGAACAGACCACCGGATATCAGGATCAGATCCCGTCCGGAAAAACTGAAGTCTGCAAGGCTGAACAGAGGTCGGTTGAGGGTGACCAGCCAGGACACCACGGTCAACAGGCCAAGGCGCATCAACAGGGCCAGCGACAGGCCTATGACCCGGGCCTTGTCTCTTTGATGTTGAGGGAGTTTTTTAACCAGAATGGCAATAAATACCAGGTTGTCTATGCCGAGAATTATCTCGAGGATGATAAGAGTAAAGAGTCCGATCCATATATGTGGGTCGAGCAAAAGTTCCATAGTGGTGAACCAAGGGCCTCAAAGTGGGTTTAACTTGAGCCTATTGCAGCACAAATTGGGCGGAATGCTGAATTAATTATGGTTAATCCTTTTTGAGCATAATAGAAGGTGAGTGAAACACTATGTCTACACCATCCTGGGCGCGGGGCTGTGTTTGGTTGTCTGAAACGCTAGTCTGCTTAAATTATTAAAAGTATCAATTTGTTGTATTTATTTTGGTTGAATGAACGTCAGCGCTGGCTATTCCAAATGCCTATTGGGGCTTGGCAACTTGATTGGGCCATTCATGGCTATCTATCAGCTGGAACATTTGGCTTTAACCCTAAAGCCAATCGAAGCAGAGAATCAATAGACTGGATACAGAGAGGTGCAGTGGCATTTTCCCCTTGTCGGAGGCGTTGCGGTTGAGTCGTGATTCAGCCGCGGCTTTTTCCCTCAAGCACTTTGAAGCATATTAAAAATCAGGCATAGTGCACTTTGGTCATTTGCGCGAGATTCAAGGATGACTGTGAGAACTTTTCTTTCTCGATTAGGATGTTGTAGCCAATGAGTTTGTCTGTTTATCAGTTGAAATCCCGCTTTCAGGACCTACTGAGGCCACTGGTTACCCGTCTGTATCAGCGCGGCGTCAGCGCCAATCAAGTCACGGTATTGGCGGCGCTGGGTTCTATACTGCTGGGAACCCTGTTGCTTATCTGGCCTCATCCTTGGCTCTTTGCCCTCATCCCGATTTGGATGCTGAAAAGAATGGCGCTCAATGCCATAGATGGCATGTTGGCCCGCGAGTTTGGGCAGCAATCTCGTCTCGGCGCCTACCTCAATGAGCTCGCCGATATTGTTTCGGATGCGATACTCTATCTGCCTTTTGCCTTGCTCGGTGGTGTGGAACCTGCACTGGTGATCGCCCTGACCTTACTGGCCATTGCCAGTGAATACGCCGGGGTGCTCGGCCTGATGGTGGGAGCCGAGCGCCGCTATGATGGCCCCATGGGCAAGAGCGATCGCGCGTTTGTCTTCGGTATTCTGGGGCTGGCCGTCGCCTTGGGTTGGTTGACACCATTCTGGCTCAATTTGATTTTGTCATTGGTTATCCTGTTACTCTGCCTGACCATATTCAATCGGGTAAAATCCGGTTTGAAGCAGGCCGAGAGCGCAAGTTAAGTTGGTTATCAAAGGAATGAATTATATGGATAATGCCGCAAGGGTACCCGAGGAACACTTTTTTACTACCCATGATGGATTCCAGCTGTTTTATCGTTTCTGGCCGGCGCTGGAAACCAATGAACAAGAGGATCCCGGGGCCGTGTTGCTGTTTCACCGTGGTCATGAACACGGTGGTCGAATGGCGCACCTGGTGGATGAATTGGCGCTGCCTGAGCAGGCTTTTTTCGCCTGGGACGCCCGTGGTCATGGGCAATCACCGGGCGCCAGAGGCGACAGCCCCTCCTTCGGTACCAGTGTCCGCGACATTCAGACCTTTGTGGAACACATAGAGCGCAAACATGGTTTCAGCCAAGAGCAGCTGTGTGTGGTGGCCCAAAGTGTCGGCGCCGTGCTGGCCAGCACCTGGGTGCATGACTATGCGCCTTCTATTCGTGCGCTGGTGCTGGCGTCGCCGGCCTTCAGCGTCAAACTCTATGTGCCTTTTGCTATCCCTGGGCTCAAGCTGCTGAGGAGCCTCAAGGGCAACTTTTTCGTCAACAGCTATGTTAAGGCCAAGCTGTTGACCCATGACCCAGCCAGACAATACAGCTTTGAGACAGATCCACTGATCGCCAGGCCGATCTCGGTCAATGTGTTGTTGGGACTCTATGATGCCGCCGAAAGAGTGGTGGCCAATGCCCAGGCGATTACTGTACCGACTCAGGTACTGATCTCGGGCGCCGACTATGTGGTTCGGCGCCAGCCGCAGCAGCAGTTTTTTGAGCGTTTGGGTTCCCAGCGTAAAGAATTGCACCTGCTGCCCGGGTTTTACCATGACACCCTGGGAGAGCTGGACCGGGCCGACCCGATAGCCAGGATCAGACGCTTCCTGCGGGCCAATATCGCCTCGCCGCAGGCGGCAGTGAATTTGTTGCAGCAAGATAAATTCGGCCCGAGCTGCGCCGAGAGTGAATCGCTCGCCGCCCCTCTGCCCGAGGCTTCCTGGCAGGCCAAATACTGGCAAGCCACCCGTGCGGTGATGAAGCTGGGGGAGAAATACTCAGAGGGCATCGCTCTGGGTTTCGAGCGCGGCTTCGACTCGGGCAGCACCCTGGACTATGTCTATCGCAACACCCCCTCCGGCAAGGGGGAGTTTGGCCGCTTTGTCGACAAACAATATCTCAATGCCATTGGCTGGCGCGGCATACGCCAGCGTAAACGCCATATCGAAGAACTGCTGGCGCAGGCGCTGTCGACGCTGAGAAAGGAAGAAAAGCCGCTGCATTTGATGGATGTGGCCGCTGGGCATGGCCGCTATCTGCTGGAGAGCCTGGCGAACAGCGATATCAAGCCCGATTCTGTGCTGCTGCGTGATTACAGTGATATCAATATCCGCGACGGCCGCGCTCTCATCGATGAGCTTGGCCTCAGTGACATAGTACGCTTTGAAAAGGGCGATGCCTTCGACTTTGATTCGCTGGCGGCGGTCGAGCCCAAACCAACCCTGGCGGTAGTCTCCGGCCTCTACGAGCTGTTTGGTGACAATGAGATGGTGTCCCGCTCCCTGGCGGGTATTGCCGCGGCGCTGGCGCCCGGAGGCCTGCTTATCTACACGGGCCAGCCCTGGCATCCACAGCTGGAATTCATCGGCCGGGCCCTGACCAGCCACAGAGACGGTCAGCCTTGGGTGATGCGTCGCCGCAGTCAGCAGGAGATGGATCAACTGACCAAAGCCAACGGCTTTCACAAGTTGACTCAAAGAGTGGATGAGTGGGGCATATTTACCGTGTCCATGGCGCGTAAGGCCGACTGATGCCTGAGCTGCCCGCCCGTCGACGCGAGGTCGGTACCATTCGCCGGGGCCTGCTTTGGCTGGCCTTGTTGGCGCCGTTTTTCTTTGCCAGCTATGGTTTTGCCAATTGGTATGCCTCGCAGCAAAGTGAGGTTCCCAGTCTGGTGTTTTCCTGGGAGCACGCCATTCCGCTTTGGCCCTGGACCATAGTGCCTTACTGGTCGATAGATCTTCTCTACGGCCTGGCGTTTCTGCTCCCCCTCAGCCGCAAGGGGATAGACAGACTGGGGCTCAGGCTGCTGAGCGTACAGCTTCTGTGTATCGGCTGTTTTCTCATCTGGCCACTTAAATTCAGTTTTGAGCGCCCGCCGCTCGACGGCGTTTTTGGTGGTTTGTTTGATCTCCTGATGGGGTTTGATAAGCCTTTCAATCAGGCGCCCTCTTTGCACATCGCCCTCTTGGTGGTGCTCTGGAGTGAATACAGTCAGCGGGCCAAGGGCCCCTGGCGTTATCTGCTCCACGGCTGGTTTGCCTTGATTGGCCTGTCGGTGCTGACGACCTGGCAACATCATTTTATCGACTTGCCCACAGGGCTGGCGGCCGGTCTGTTCTGTCTCTGGCTGTGGCCGCGACATTCGTTCAGCCGCTTGAGTTTGACGAGGGAACCTTGCAGGCTCAAGCTGGCAGCGGCTTATGGCGTCGGCGCCGTCTTGCTGCTGCTCGCGGCCTTGCTCTGGCCCATGAGTCTGCTTGGCATGCTGCTGTTTTGGCTGGCCTTGGCGCTGGCCATGGTGGCGCTCAATTATCTCCTGTTTGCCGCCGCGGGTTTTCAAAAGAGTGAGCTGGGCCATCCCAGCTTCGCCAGTCGCTGGCTGTTGTTGCCTTATCGGTTGTTTGCCTGGCTCAATATCCGTTTCTGGACCGCTGGCCAGGTGGCGGCGCAAGAGGTGCTGCCCGGGGTTTGGCTTGGGCGCATGCCCACCATGAGTGAAGCGCAGCAATATGATGCCATATTGGATCTCTGCGCCGAGTTACCTTTCCCCTATTCGGGCAAGGCCTTGCTGACACCTGTTCGGGGGATGACCGAAGGCAAGCTCAAATGGTATCAGCCCATGCCCATGCTGGATTTATGCTTGCCGGATGAACAGGAGTGCCTGGAAGCGGTCAGGCGGCTCGAGTGTTTGCGCACTTCAGGTACTCTACTTGTATGTTGCGCCTTGGGTTATGGCCGTAGCGCCCTGGTATTGGCGGCCTGGTTGCTGCTGAGCGGTCGGGCCGGCAGTGCCCAGGATGCCGCAAGGATGATTGCCGCCGTCAGACCCAAGGTGGTTTTCAAGCCAGAGACTCTGGCTTACCTGGAGCGGCTCAAGTCCGGTTTTTGCCCGCCAGAGGTGCAACATGCCTGAGTCGCAGCAGCGGGATCTGGCAAAATTGGTGGCCACTTTATTGGGCAATGCCGCGCCGCTGCGCTGGTTCAGTGCCGTTTTGATGTTGGCACCTTTGCTGCTTCTCTGGGGCGGCAAGCTTCAAGGATGGTCGGAACTGCTCAGCGCCCTGTTGATGGTGCTTTTCGGGCTGGGCGGACAGTATTTTGGCCTTAGAGTGGCGCTGGATGCCAAGCTGTTTGCCGCCCTGGCAGGGGAGCATTCCTGCGAACGTCTGGATCACAGCATGCAGCAGCTCGGCTGGCTTAAAGAAGAGCAGGCCGGTCGCAGTATGCTGCAGCGCGCCCAAGGGGCGCAGGCGCTGCTAAAGCGTCTGTTCCTCTGCTTTGCCGGGCAGGCCGCGGCGCTGATGTTGTTACTCGTCTGGCGCTTTTTCCTGTAAGAGGAGTTTACCCTTATCTATGGATACCCTAATCGGCTGGCTCGCGGGATTGACCGCCTTTGGGATCACCTCGGCCGCCAGGTTGGTCACAGGTGCCCGTGCCCTGTGGCTTGGCTGCCGCGCCAATCACAATCAGCGGCTCTACTTTGCCAATCACAGCAGTCACGGTGACTTTGTGTTGCTGTGGGCATCACTGCCTGCCTTGCTGAGACGCAAGACTCGTCCGGTTGCCGGCGCCGAGTATTGGCAGAAGACGGCGCTGAGGCGCTTTATTATTCAGCGGGTATTCAATGCCGTGCTTATTCCAAGAGAGAGCCATGGTGAGGGCAATCCCTTGGCGCCGGTGGAAAAGGCGTTGGCCGAGGGCGACTCGCTGATCTTCTTCCCGGAGGGGACCCGTAATCTGAGCGAGGCGCCATTGTTGCCGTTCAAGAGTGGAATCTATCATCTGGCACACTCGCGCCCGGATCTGGAACTGATTCCCGTGTGGATTGCCAACCTCAATCGCGCCATGCCCAAGGGGCGTTATCTGCCGTTGCCGCTGCTCTGCACTTTGAGTTTCGGCACGCCTATCAAGCTGCAGCCGCAGGAAACCAAGGTGGCCTTTCTCGAGCGTTTGCGTTTGGCACTATTGGCGATGTCACGGGAGGAAGTATGAACCAGACACTGTGGTTGTTTGCCGGCATAGGCCTGTTGCTGGTGGTAGCGACCCTGATAGGCCGTTTGCTGGCCTGGCGTAAGGGCAACAACGCCGTTATTGCCAATCTCAATGCCAGAATCGATGCCTGGTGGATGATGGTGCTGGCCATAGGCATAGCCTTCCTGTTCGGGCTCTATGGGGTGATATTGCTGTTTGCCCTGGTATCTTTCTATGCGCTCAGGGAGTTTTTAACCCTGACACCGACCCGGGCCAGCGATTATCCAGCCCTGGTCGCCGCCTTCTATTTTGCCTTGCCGGTGCAGTATCTGCTGATCGCCATCCATTGGTACGGCATGTTCAGTATCTTTATTCCCGTGTATCTGTTCCTGCTGATGCCGATTCTGGCAGCACTTGGCGGCGATACTACACGTTACCTTGAGCGTACCGCCAAGGTGCAGTGGGGGCTGATGATAGCCGTCTATTGTGTCTCGTCAGTGCCGGCGCTGATGACCTTGAAGATTGAGGGCTATGAAGGGCGTAACTTGCTGCTGATCGCCTGGCTCATTCTGGTAGTGCAACTCTCCGATGTGCTGCAGTATTGCTGTGGCAAGCTGTTTGGCAAACGCAAGGTGGCACCCAAGCTGTCGCCCTCCAAGACCCTCGAAGGCCTGGTCGGTGGGGTGTTGCTGGCGACGCTGGTGGGTACTTCGCTGTTTTGGATCACCCCATTCACCCCCTGGCAGGCGGCAATCATAGCTTTACTGGTGAACCTGCTCGGCTTTGCCGGGGGACTGGTGATGTCGGCCATCAAGCGTGACCGCGGCGTCAAGGATTGGGGCCATATGATAGAGGGCCACGGCGGCATGCTGGATCGCATGGATTCTGTCTGTTTTGCCGCGCCGGTTTTCTTCCATGTGGTGCGCTATTGGTGGGTGTGACCTTTCTATAAAGTCGAAGACTCATAGCGGATAAATGCGCTTTTTGTTGTTATTTGTCGGCAGTAAGCTGGGGCTATTCCAAAGTGAAGGAGCCCAATGATGAAAATATTGCAAATACTGCCGGCGCAACCCACCTCTGACGGCGATGGGGTCAATATCAGCCGGGTCGCCGATTTTCAGGCTCTGGCGCTGGATCCTTATCTGATGCTGGATGAGATCCGCTCCGACGATGAACGCGATTATCTTGGCGGTTTTCCGCCGCATCCCCACCGCGGTATGGAAACTTTTACCTATATCCGCAAGGGCGGCTTTGAGCACAGGGATCAACTGGGCAATGTCCGCGCCATCCGCGAAGGCAAGGTGCAGTGGATGAGTACCGGCCGCGGTGTGGTCCACTCCGAAATGCCGTTGGCCGATGCCAAAGAGGGGCTGCATGGCTTTCAGATCTGGCTCAATATGCCGGCCAAGGACAAGATGCGGCCGCCCAGGTATCAGGACAGCGCTGCCGATGAACACCAACAGCTTGAAACTGAAGGCGCCAGCCTGAGACTGCTGGCCGGTGACTGGCGTTTCGCCGGTACTGAAGCCAGTGCTCCCTTGACCGGGTTGGCCGGCGATGCGGCGATTGCCGATTTGACGCTGGCGCCTGATGCCCAAGCCGAGTTGGAACTCAGTCATCTGGGGCGGCTGGCGCTCTATCTGCACAGTGGTGAATTGCAACTGCCGGATGGCAAACAACTGGCCGCCGGTAATATGTTGCTGCTCGACAGTCGTTATCCTCTCGAGCTGCAAGCCGGTTTCAAGGGCGCAGGCCTGCTCATTCTGGCCGGTAACCCTATTGGTGAGGCCGTGGTGCAGATGGGGCCTTTTGTGATGAATACCCAGGCGGAGATCCTGCAGGCCATTCGTGACTACCAAAACGGTGATTTAGGTGAGATACCATCCGGTTCCGTTTAACTGACATAGGCTACAGACGGCTGCTTTGTTGCAGCCGTTTGCCATATTGCATCAGCTCTGCAATATCTTGAGTGGCAATCCCAGCATATCATCTCCGCTACCCGCCAGATGCCAGATAACCCCTACCAGGGCCGCCACGGTTAACAGATACCAGATAAGGGAAAACACTTGCCCATACCTGTCCAGCGGCAACAGATGGCTTTGATGACGCTGTTTCCACTCAAACAGAATCTCGGCGCTGCCTATCAGCAACAGGAACCCCAGCAGCGCTAGCCCCAGGCTGTAGCTGATAAATACTCCGATGGTGGCACCGAGAATACAGGCGATAAGGCCGATGGCGCTGTTCATTGAAAAGCTGATGCTCTTGAGAATATGTCCGCCGTCCAGCGGCAGAATTGGCAACAGGTTGAACAGATTGAGTAAGGCGTTAAAGGCCGCCAATCCGGCAAAGAAGGGATTGCCCGTGATCCAGTAGGCCACGAGTGCCGCCAGGGACATTAACAGGCCAAAGGTTGGCCCCATGATGGAGATCACCACATCTTGCCAGCGGGTGTTGATCTTCTCATCGGACAAGGCCAGGCCGCCCATAAAGGGAATGAGGTAGATACCTTTGGTTTTCATACCAAAATACTTCATCGCCCGGATATGGCCGTATTCGTGAAACACCAGACAGGCAATAAGGGCAAGGGCAAACTGCAGTGAAAACAGCCAAGAATAAGCGGCAATACTGGCCCCGGCCAGTACGACCTTGATCACCTTGGCGCTCTTGAGCAGTTTGAAGCCCAGAGACACCAGCCCCACCAGACTCAGTTTCTGCTGTTTCACCGGCGCTATGTCCGGTGTTTGCCGCTCAATATCTTTGCTGTTGCGCCTGCCTTCAATCGTGACTTGTTCATCGATGAGCAAACGATAGCTCAGCTCAAAGGGTTGCCAGTTGAGCTGGGTTTCCAGGCGTACCTTGATGCTGCTGCCATCGGTGCGACTAAGACTGAACTCATGGCGGCCGCTGCCTTGGTCATTGGCGCTGGCGGCTTGTTGTGATACCAATTGGTTATCCCAAAAGAGTTGCTGCCAACCTGCCATGGAACCTTCCAGCCTCAGAGGCTTCCCTAAGCAATCTATTTTCAGAAGTTGCAAATCTATGACTCCGGTGAGAGAAAACGCGCCGATTATACCCGTGGGCGCAGGGCTTTGTCAGAGATTGTCGAGATAACGCACCATCTCCAGCCCTTGTGGAAAAGTGATAAAGGCCAATTTGGCCACGCAGCAGCTGCCGAGCGCGGCGGCGTGCTTTTGCACCAACAGCTTGAGATCTTTGAGTTCGAGTCGAGACTGGCTAGGGCCTATTTGCGGCAATGAGGCCAGCACAGGTTCGTTGCTGCGAGTGGCTGGAAGTATGGGATAGCATAAGCCGCCGGAATCTATCAGTTGGTCGCCCTGGCAACTCAGGTGTTGATGCAGGCAGATATACTCCAACCAGTCTCTTTCATTCTCGAGGAACAGGAGTTCGTCTGAATCTGCGGGTTTTAGAATGGCGGGCCAGGTGGGCTGTGTCATAGGGGCTCCACGCATAAGCTGTTCCCGATACCATAACACAGTGACTTGGTGTTGCTATGATTTCTTCCCGGTCAGATTGAGCCATAGCCGTACGGCTTTGAGGTTAACCGCGATTGCTGTAATCGAAGTGGATTTCTCCATTTTGGTTTTCAATCACGCAGGGGCCGTGTTCCCTTTGAGTGCGCTGCTGTGCCGGGCCTATGTGAATTTCCACATTGGAGTAGACATGCTTCAGGGCTTCGACAAAGTAATGGCGATAGTAACCTTCAGTTTCCGCCTTCAGAAGATCGAGTTCGGTTTCTTCCCGCAGCCGCTCATCATCGACACGATGTTTCTCTTGCAGCATCATTTTGATCTGTTCGACCATGGTAGGATCTGTTTGCCATTCACTCTTGGGCGGCAGTTTTCTCAGCCGGGCTTCCATCTCCAGCCCGGCTACTACCAGAACCCTAACACTCTCTTCGAGTTCTTTGAGGTTTTGGCGGTATTCCCCCAAACGCATGGCGCAGAAGAGATCTGTCTTGGTATCGGCTGTGGCGCCTATGGCGACGGCCTTGATACCTTTTTCTGCCTTGGCTATTCCGCCCACCAGGTCTCCGCGACGGCCGTTGGCATCGCTGACTATCAGTTTGCCATCGGTGCAACTGTAGCTGTGCAATAGCTGCTTGGTTACCAGAATATCGCCTTGGCACTGAAGATCAGAATATTGCACAAACTGGGCCGAAATCTGCCCTTTGGCTCTTATTTGGGTCGATAGCTCATTGGTGCGGATCTGCCGACCTATAATCCCCTTGCTGACGGTGATATCTCCCTCTGCCGTCAGGGACGCCGAGTCGACAAAGCCCATCACAGTGATATCTCCACTACTCTTGACCTGCATCCCTTCATGGACGTCGCCACTGATAAGGATACTGCCCTTGAAGTCGACGTTGCCATAGCCCACGTCGACATCTTTTATCTGCAGCACATCGTCCACCTGCATGCCGTTGCGGATCTCCACCGGCTGACCGGCTACAGTGGCGATAAGCTTATTGCTGTCTTTGGCGCTGAGTTCTGTACCTTTACCTACCACCATCTCCAACTCTTTACCTGGCTTGGCCGGCAGTACTTCACCGAAGACATTGTAGCCTGGGGTACCTTGGGTGGCGGGGATCTTCTCCATCAAAATATCGCCGCTATTGACCATGATGACGGCGCCCAAGTTACGCATATCTACAGTGCCATCCTCCCGCTCCTGAGGGTGCAACAGGCGTTCACGGGCCAGGGGGACTTTGCGATCCAATTTGGCATGGCTACCGTTCACTGCGGCCTTGCCACAGGCAATTATGCCTTCTATGGTTTCACCGGGTTTACTCTGCTTCAGGCGTTTGAGCATGGTTTCTATCTTGATTTTCGATAGTCCCATGCAGATCTTATCTTCCTTGAGACGGCGAAGAATGTCCGGCAGGGTGATCTCTTTACCGCCCCAGGCGGCGGTAAGGGTCATGGCGGCTTGCATCTTATCCTTGCTCGGCTGGAGTGATATCTGGCCGTCACGACGCTCGGCTATCTGAAAAAATTGCTCGAATTGGCCATCTTCTTCGGCATAGAGCTTGTTGATCTCTTTGACGGCTTTAACAATTTGACTGTCCAGGGGGTAAAGCTTGGCAAAGTCAGGTAATGCCAGCAGATGACGAATGGCTTCCTCGGTAACGGGACCATGGGTTTTGGGGATGAGCCTCAGCTCGGCAAATTGCATGTTACTGCTGAGTTCAACGAGATCCGGCGCCAGCATATTAGAGTATCCAGGTTAGTTATACCTTTCCTTTGGAGCTTGAATATGTTTGCCACTCGAGTAAGAAACTGTTTGTCCATGGTGTGTGCCATGACATAACAGGAAAACAGGGGCTCTTATCGACTGAGTCAACTCCTGTGCGGAACGGTACTATTATTATTTTTCCGACTGCTATTGAGTATAACAACATAAGCTCGCCGAAACGAAGCCTGTTGTTAACATCCCATTAGCAGTTATTCAAAAGATAATAGCCCTGAATACTTATAAAAATCTTTGATCTCTTAGCGAAAAGTTACCAAAATTTTTCGGCGTTACTTTTTGTCACTGGTATTCCGGTAAAGCTTGTATTTGTTGTTTTCGGCGATGACATTCACCTTGCCGAAATGGGCCGCTATTGTGTCGCTGTATGGCAGGTGACGATTGGCCACTATCTGCCATACTCCTCTGTCTGTGAGTTTTTTGGCGCTGTCGGTGATAAAGCTTTCGGCAATATGGGTAGTTGCCGCCAAACCATCGTGAAACGGCGGGTTGGAGATGATGGCATTGAACTCGCCCTGGGTGGCGCTCAAGCCATCTGATGGATAGACCTTGGCGCTAAGGCCATTGGCCTTTAGGGTCAGCTCACAGGACAGCAGCGCCATGGCATTGATGTCGACACATTCCAGGCTCAGCTCCGGCTGGGCCTTGAGCAGGGCGGCGGCAATCACTCCGGCGCCGCAGCCAAAGTCCAATACCCGGCCCTCAAGCTTGGGCAGATGGGACAACAACAGCTCTGTGCCCAGATCCAGACGTTTTTCACTGAATACTCCGGCCATATTGCAGATTTGCACATCCCCTTGGGGAGTGGGCAAGCTGTAATGACTGACATAGGTCTCAATATCCAGCGCAGTTGGGCTGGCGATGGCCTCGGCGGCAAACAGCAGGCAGTGACGGGCGTTGTCCAGTTTGATCGGATTGCTGAACCAGTGACTTTGCTGCTTGGCAAACGACTTTATCCCACCTTTGTTTTCCCCTATGACCAGCAGCTGGCCTCCCGGTTGCAGGTGCAGCGCTGCCAGTTCCAGCAGATAAGCAAGCAGCGGCTTGGCCTTAGGGTAGTAGACCACAACTGTCTCGAACCTGTCAGTATGGGGCAACTGGTGGCCAAAGTAACAATGAAGCTCGGCCTTGGCTTGCGACTTAAGCTGTTGGAAGTGATTGAAATCCAGCGCCAGGGCATCGACTCTGGGGCACAGGTTCAAAAGCTCTCTGGCGCAGCTGTCGCTTTCATGGTTGAGCAGCAGCAGGCTTTGGCCTTCAAAAAGCGCACTGTTGCGCAGCAGTAATTGCGATGGCGGTGTCAGCAACATAGGAGAACTTCCAAGGATAAAATCTGCTGCGCATTATAGCCAATCAGTGGTGGCAGCGGGCAAGCGTTATAGTCAGCAAACATAAAAAAGCGGCCGCAGCCGCTTTTTTATGGTTAAGCATTATTGAGCAGCCCTTTGCCCCTTGGGCAGTAGGCTTATCAGTTTGGAGGCGATATCCGTGTTGTCCTGGTTGCCGATAAACAGTTCGGCGCCCGGGCCTGTGGCAAACACCTGCACATCTGTGCCGGTATGGCCGCCAGTGGTCCAGCCTGTATTGGAGCGGCGATCTACTTCCTGTTTGATAGCGCTGGCCAGCGTCTCTTTGCCTTGCATTCTGGCCTTTGACAACTGCTCCAGCAACGCCGGTTCCAGCTCAAAGCCCAGGCCTTGAGCCAGCGGTGCTTGCCAGTCTTCTGCGGTCAACGCCGCGGCGGCCAGGGTATCAATACTGGCAGACAGCCCCTTGAGCACCTCTGGATTCCAGGCATATTTGCCCTTGCTGCCGATGGAGAGACCGCCGGTATTGTGATCTGCGGTGGCCACCATCAGGGTATTGGGGTTTTGGCGCACGAACTGCTCGACCACTTCCATGGTACGGGCAAATTCATCCATCTCCGCCATGGCAGCGGCGATGTCGTTATTGTGACCGGCCCAGTCGATCAGGCTGCCTTCGACCAGCAATACAAAGCCGTTGTTGTTTTGTGACAAGAGCTCCAGCGCCTTGCCTGTCATGGCGCTGAGGCGATGGCCGTTCTTGTCATCCAGCACCCAGGGCAATTGCACTTCGGCAAACAGGCCCATTACCTTGGGCTGTGTGATACTTTCAAGCGCGCTGAACTCCTGCAAAATTTGATAGCCCTTGGCATCAAACTTGGCCAGCAGCTCCTGATCGAAGTATTTCTGGCCGCCCCCCAGCATCACATCGGCATCCGTCTCCAGATACTTGTTGGCCAGCTCGACATAGTTTTTTCGACTTTCGCTGTGAGACAGAAAGGCCGCCGGCGTGGCGTGATTTATCTGGGAAGTGACCGCCACTCCTGTGCTCATTCCCCGCTGCTTGGCCTTTTCCATTATGGTCGGGATGGGTTGCTTTTGGGTGTCGACCGAGATAGCGCCGTTATAGCTTTTCACCCCGGTTGCCAGCGCAGTTGCCGCGGCGGCCGAGTCGGTGACATAGCCGCTGACTCTGGCGGGGTAGGTACTGGCCATACCGACCAACAGGCGATCGAATACCGTCTGTTCTATCTCTTCGGTATCCGGGTTGTCATTGAAATACCGGTAGGCGCTGGTATAAGCCGGCCCCATGCCATCACCGACCATGATCACGATATTTTGGGGTCTGGAAGGGGCGGGATTGGGCAACTGATTGGCATCGGCTGCCAGTGGCAGCAGCAATGCCAGACCCAGCAATGCGCCCGTGAGTTGGCTCAGTTTCATCAGAGTCTCATCCTTGTTGTTTTTGTTGCAGTCTTTGCTCAATGGCATTCATCAGCATGCCGGTGATATTGACATCGAAAGCCGCTTCAATCTCTTTGATGCAAGTGGGGCTGGTGACATTGATTTCGGTGAGTTTATCCCCAATCACATCCAGACCGACGAAGATCAGGCCGCGCTTTTTAAGCTCTGGGCCCAGGGCTCTGGCGATGGCCCAGTCACTTTCTGACAGAGGCTGGGCAACACCGCTGCCACCGGCCGCCAGGTTGCCGCGGGTTTCGCCTTTCTTGGGGATCCGCGCCAAACAGTAGGGCACAGGCTCGCCGTCGATGACCAGAATACGCTTATCGCCCTTGGTGATTTCGGGAATAAATACCTGGGCCATGGCATAGTTTTGGCCGTAGTTGGTCAGGGTTTCTATAATAACCCCCAGGTTGGGATCGTCCTGCTTGACCCTGAATATGGATGTGCCGCCCATACCGTCAAGCGGCTTGAGGATCACATCGCCATGTTGGGCATGGAAAGCGCGTAACCGCTGCGGGTCACTACTGACCAGTGTGGTGGGGGTAAACTGGCTGAACCAGGCGGTAAACAGCTTTTCATTGGCATCACGCAGGCTCTGTGGCTTGTTGACTATTAATACCCCGGCTTCTTCGGCGCGCTCCAGCATGTAAGTGGCATAGATATATTCGGTATCGAACGGTGGGTCCTTACGCATCAGAATCACATCCAGCTCCTTGAGCGGCGTGTCGGTTGCTTCACCCAACTGATACCAATCAGTGGGATCTTCCTGAACCTTGAGTGGCCGCATCTTGGCCCAGGCTTCACCCTGCAGCAGCGCCAGATCCTGCATCTCCATATAGAAGATCTCATAGCCGCGGGACTGCGCCGCCAACAACATGGCGAAGCTGGAGTCTTTCTTGATGTTGATATCTT
>Ga0114983_1000058_pt1 | contig 40609 bp, 49 predicted proteins | sample Shrwel_input2_RT_FD_87182 | JGI IMG/M metagenome (GOLD analysis project Ga0114983, IMG submission 87182) | Subsurface microbial communities from deep shales in Ohio, USA - Utica-3 well 1 S input2 RT | ecosystem: Environmental > Aquatic > Deep subsurface > Shale gas/oil reservoir > Produced... | reverse complement strand
TTTTTGATGGCCATTTGGCCTACGGGCGAGCTTGAACACGGTGGAAAACGGTCGAGGCGGATATGAACGACGAGTTGAGAAAAGAGCTTTCCGGGCAGCATGATTTTGTCATGCAGTGCCTGGACAGCAACTATCTGGGTGACGGCATCCTGTTTGGCGAGCTGTTCAGGGAGAGTTTCATCAGGAACAACGCCACGCAGGAGTGGCTGATGTGGGACGGGCACAAATGGACCCTGGATGCATTGTACCGACATTCGATCGGGGTGGAACAAGTCGCCCTGATCTACGCCGACCAGCTGCCCACTCTGGAAAACCAGTTGGCCGAAGCCGAGGACTCCGGGCAGGATGGTTGGGCAAAAGCGATCGAGGCCCGGATCGAGCAGATAAAAAAGCGGATATTGCGGCTCAGGTCTCCGTCCGGAGCGGATGGCTGCATACGCTATGCCTGGCGGCAGATTGAAGACCCCCTGGCGATCACCGGGGATGAACTGGACCAGGATCCGTGGCTGCTCGGCTGCCCGAATGGAGTCATGGACCTGCGCACCGGAGAATTTCGCAACGGCCGGCGCGAAGACTACATTACAAAATGTGTCGGCTGCAACTGGGAAGGGTGGGACGTGACCTGCCCGACCATTGACCGATTTCTATGGGACATTGTCGAAGACCAGGACATTATCGACTTTTTGTGGAGATGGATCGGGTATTGTCTATCCGGATCCATCAGGTTTCAAAAGTTTTTATTCCTGGCCGGAGACGGCCGCAACGGCAAGGGCATCTTGACCGAGCTTATTCTGTCCCTGCTGGGTAGATACGGTGGGCCCATCCAGGCGGAAATGCTCCTGGACCAGGGACGGATGCGATCCTCGGCCAGTCACTCAGCTGACCTTATGGAGCTCAAGGGCATGCGCTTCGTCCTGGCCTCGGAGTCGGACGAGGGGCGCAGGTTCTCCGCATCCAGAGTCAAATGGCTGACCGGCGGGGACACGCTCACCGGCCGCAGGCCGAACGCGGCCAGGTACGAATCATTTTCACCAACACACAAGGCGGTCATTTCCTCCAACTTTCCACCCCATGCGTCAGGTACGGACAAGGCGTTCTGGGATCGCATGGTCTATCTGCTTTTCCCATACACATTCACCTACAACCCGCGCAATGAGTACGAAAAACCGCGCGACGATGAACTGCTGCCCAAGCTCAAGGAAGAACTTCCCGGTATGCTCCGCCGGGCGGTCGAGGGGTGCATGGAAGTGTTTGCCGACGGCCTGCAGATCCCGCGCATCAGCCTGGAGCAAAAGCAGGCTTACCGCAGGGACGAGGACGTGCTGCAGGATTTTGTGGACGAGCGCGTGATCCACTCCCCGGGAAATAAGGTTGAGTCCTCGGAGATGTATAAGGAGTTCGTCAAATGGTGGGAGGAATACAAGGGCAGCAAAACGCCATCTGACACATGGATGGGACGGCACCTGGGGAAGAAATTAAAGAAACGCCGGGACCGCACGGTAAAATATCTGGATGTGGCCCTCATGTCGCAATAACGGGCCAACTTAACGAGGGTTTCGAGGGTTTGCGAGGGTTTGATTTTTAAAACCCTCGTCAAACAACCCAGCGGAAATAATAGAAAAATTCATCCGGAAACGAGGGTTTGAAGGTTTTTGGCTGCATGACGGCTCCTAGTATGCTCTTGGCTTAACTACAACCCATAATACTCTTATAACCTTCTAAACCCTCGTTAAAAAGAAAAAAGAATAAAGAAAAGAGAAGGTTAATTGACGAGGGTTTGGCTTAAAACCTTCGTCAAACCCTCGAAACCCTCGTTTCTTTGGAACGGTAACAAAGTAAGAAAGGGGCGGTAAAAATGGGCAAGGCCCTGGAATGGCTTGGAGATGAACGATGCGCCCAGATCGCAAGCGAAATGCTGACCGAACCCCGGCAGCGCGGCGGGGAGATCTGGGCGCATTGTCCGTTCCATTCCGAGGGCTCACCCGGAAACGCATTTTCCTATTCCCCGGAAAAGGACAAGGCCTACTGCAACAGCTGCGGGGCCGGCGGGGATCTGATCTCGATCTACGCGGCCATAAACGGCCTGGATCACCGGGCCGCCTTTATCGAGTTCCGGGACAAGTACGCCCCGGACCAGGCCGGGACGTATCGCAAGCCAAAACTGCGCACCCCGAAACCTCCGTCGCAGCGCAAGGGGCCGGAGCGGCAGGACAAACCCGGCAAGCGCATCCAGTCTCCGGCCGAGGTCTGGCAGGAAAAGGCCACGGCCGTACTCCAAAAGTCCCAGGAAGCATTGCTTACAAACAGCGCCCGGCTGAAATGGCTGGCAGACCGGGGCCTGGACAAACGAAGCGCGGCCCGGTTCGGCCTGGGCTGGATCGACCACGACATTTTCCGACCGCGGGAGTCCTGGGGGCTGGAGACCATTACCAAGGAAAACGGCCAGGCGAAAAAACTATGGATACCGGCCGGGCTGGTTATTCCCTGTCTGGACGGAGATAAGATCCTTCGCTTGCGGATCCGGCGCAGCGAGGGCGAGCCAAAATACTATGTCGTCCCCGGTTCGGCCTGGAGTCCGGCCCCGATGCTGACCATTTCCGGACAATGGTCCGGACCGCATCGGGCGGTGGTGGCCTGCGAGGCGGAGCTGGATGCCATGCTTATTGCCCAGGAAGCCGGGGATCTGGTGGACGTGCTGGCTTCCGGATCGGCTACCGCCCGCCCCCAGGATGTAAAGTCCCGGGCCATGCTCCGGTCCGCGGCCTGGATCGGGCTGTGGATGGACCGGGATGAGGCCGGAGACAAGGGAGTGGATGCCTGGACCAGATCCGAGACCCGGGCCCGGGATATTCGCCCGGCAGGATCCGGGAAAATGGATCCGGGTGATTGTCATACATCCGGGCTCGGAGTGCGCGACCATATCCTGGAGAGCCTGCCCCCGGCCTGGCGCATTGCACTGCGCGGCAAGGACAAGCGCGAGGAGTCCCAGACCGAGGGACGGACGGTCCTGACTGGGAGTGAAAAAGGGGCGCGGGTACCTGATGCAGTATTGGAGTTCGGACGGCTGCTGGAGTCGGCCCCGATTGTGTGCGTATCTTCACCGGAGCGCATCGGAATAAAAGCGGTTTGTTTTGATCGCGGGCAGTGGGTCGAGGATTATCAATGGACGTTTAACAATCAGTCCATGGCGGACAGGATCTGGCATCTGTTTTGGTATGATGATGCGGTGTTCGAGTATATCAGCCGTCACCCGGCCAGTGAAACCGGAGTGAACGGCAATAATTTTTGGGACGGATTAAGCGCGGAGGAAAGAGTTGCAATACAGTAACGCACCGGAAATTTTCCGGACGCAAAAGGCAGTGGCCGAGTTTGTCTGCTCCCGGTTCAAGCGCCGGGACGGACGCCCCTTGTCCGAGCGGACCGTGCGCGGGCACATGCAGGGCCGGGGCAAGCGGGGCAAATTGCTTTTCCCCCTCCCCGAGGGCGGCTATTCCCTGGAGGACGTGCAGAATTATGTCGGTCGCGAGGGTTATGTGCCGCTGCAGGAGGACGGCTTGGCCGAGGAAAAAGAGGTGTCCGAGCAGCAGGTGGAGCTGGAGCTGCAGGAAAAGCAGCGCAAGTTGGAAAAGCTGACCCTGGAAGTGGAGACAAAAAACTTTGAGCTGCAGGAAAAGCGTAAGCAGTTTGTGCGCCGCGATGATCTGGAGGCGGAGCTGGTGGCCCGGGGCATAGCCCTGCGCCATTTTTTACACCAGCAGTTCGCCGAGCGCTGCGAGGAGCTGGCGGCAAAGGAATCAACGGGCCTGGTGGATGCGGCAATGGATTGCGTGGACAACGCCCTGCACGACTATGTGTCCACAAGTGGATGGCATGTATTGGTGACTGGATAATGGAATTACGGGCAAGCAGCTTCCTCCCCTGGATGCCGGCCGGGATCGCCTACCGTCTGGACGGTAGCCGGGAATGGTCGGCCACTCCGGGCGAGTTCAAGGCATTGCGCCGGCGCAAGAAGTTCCGGCCGAGCAAATGGGCGGCCCGGTATCGGGTGCTTCCGCCCAAGGTCTCCAGCCGCCCGGGACGGTGGCGGAACGAGACAACGCCATATCTGCGCGGGATAATGGATGCGGCCGCAGTTAGCTGCCTGCGCCGGATAGTGATCTGCAAGGGGCCGCAAATGGGAGTGACCGAGGCCGTGCACAACTTTGTTGGCTATACTGTTGACCGTGCACCCGGCCCGGTTTTGTACGTTTTTCCGGATGAGGACATGGCCAGGGAGAACATGCGCGACCGTATCGAGCCCATGGTCACGGCCACCCCGAGATTGCGCGAGTACCTGACCGGATGCTCGCACGACTCGCAGTCCCTGCGCATAGATCTCCGGCATTGCAATATTTATCTGGCCTGGGCCAGATCCGCCTCCAAGCTGGGCAATAAGCCGATCCGCTACTTGTCCCTGGATGAGGTGGACAAATATCCGCCCACGGCCGGACGGCGCGAGGCCTCGCCCATAGCTCTGGCCCTGGCCCGGGTGCGCACCTTCCCGGACCATAAAATTTTCGAGTATTCCACCCCCACTTTGGAAATGGGCAATATCTGGGCCTCGCTGATGGCCTGCCCCCTGGTGTTTCACTATGAAGCCAGGTGCCCTAGCTGCGGCAAGCATCAAAAGATGCTTTTCAAGCAGATCAAGTGGCCGGGCGGCGGAGATGCCGACCCGCAAGAAGTGGTGGACAAGGAACTGGCCTACTACGAGTGCGCGCATTGCGGCGCGCATTGGGACGACCGCATGCGGGACCAGGCCGTGCGCGGCGGGGTGTTCCGGGACAACCGCGGCCGGCAGCTTTTTTATGCCCTGAAGCAGGACAAGCCGCGCCGGATCGGTTTCCACCTGCCCGCCTGGCTGTCCACGTTTGTTTCCCTGCACGATGTGGCCGCGGCCTGGATCAAGTCGCACAAGAACAAAGTCAAGCTGCGCAATTTTCTGAACAACTTCGCGGCCGAGCCGTGGACGGAATACGAAGTCGAGCGCACCGAGGACCGTATCCTTGCCCTGGCTGATGACCGGGAGCCGGGCATGGTCCCGCAGGATGCGGATGTTTTGCTCATGGGCGCGGACACCCAGGACGACGGGTGGTGGTATGAGATCCGGGCCTGGCAGACCGGCCCGGAGATGAACAACTGGCAGGTGCGCTCCGGGTTTGTGGATTCCCTGGCCGCCCTGGAAGAGGTGGCCCTGGGCACGGTCTACGCCAAACCGGACGGGGCGGAAATGCGCGTTCGTTTTGGTTTGGTGGACGCAATGGGCCACCGGACAACAGAGGTCTACGACTGGTGCCGCCGGGTGCGCGTTATCCTGCCCTGCAGGGGGGAGCGAAGCATCAAGGACCGCCCGGTGCGGCGCAAATGGCTCAAGGAGCGCGGCGTTTATCTCTGGCATGTGGACACGACCTATTTCAAGGACAATTTGTCCGCCAAGCTGGAGATCAGCGCGGCCGACCCCGGGGCCTGGCTTTTCCACTCCGGGCTGCCCCTGGACTATGCCCGGCACTATACCGCGGAATACAAGGACGAGCGCGGCTGGTGGGTATGCCCCGCGCACCGGCCGAACCATCTGTGGGACTGTTCGGTGTACGGCCTGGCTGCAGCCGAAATATTCGGAGTCCGATTTAAGCAGGACGCGGCCCAGCCGCAACAGGCGAAATCGAGGAAGAAAACCGAAAACCCGTACACCGGCGGGGTCAACCCGTTAGCGAGGTAGCATGGAACAGCAGACAGCGTTAAAAATGGCCCTGTCCATCCAGGCCGCGGAGGCCGGGATAGATTACGACACAAAAGACGGTGCGCGCTGTCCGTGGTGCGGGGAGAGGCTGCGGGTGGTGGATACCCGCCCGTGGTGCGGCAATTCCAGGATACGCTATCAGCGGTGTGTCAATCGCCGATGCCCCATGTGCGTGACGGATCGCATTGTCAAAACGGTGCAAAGTGTTTGACCAAAACCGCCCTGGGGCGACTTTTTTACATTTTGTCATATTTTGGGGAAAATCATACGACATATCCCGCATTTTGGGGCACGGTCGCCCCATGTCCACCATCGCCGAATCACAAGCAGATATGGGAAGGTCCAAGCCGCCTTTAATGGAAAAGATCATCCACCTTGACTTCAAGGGCCCTGGCCACCTTCTGCAGGGTTTCGTACTTGGCATACAGGATGTCCTCGCGTCGCAGGCGGATGACGGTTTGCTTGGACAGGCCGGTCAGGTCCATCAGCCGATCGACCGTGACCCCCTGCTCTTTCATAATATCCGGCAGTTTGCTGGTTTTTTTGTGTGCATGGAGGGAATATAGTCTAATGGGGTTGACTTTGCAAGTATAACGGATTAGACCTTTAGTTATCGCGGCGTGGCGAGGCTTGGCCAGGCCTAGCGAGGCCAGGCGTGGCGAGACAAGGCATGGCGGGGCAAGGCAAGGAATACGCAAGCCCGGGAGTAATTCCGGGCTTGCCCGGAGGCGGGACAGACGTCCTGATTCCGGATTACGTGGCGCGGCTGGGCAGGGCATGGCTGGGCGAGGCTTGGCGAGGCAAGGGAAAATCCCTTCTTTTCGGAGATGGGATTTTTTTATGACCAGTCATATTTTGGGACAAATCACACGACACATTCCGCATTTTGGGGCACGGTCGCCCCATGTCTACCATCGCCGAACTACAAGCAGATCTGGAAAAGTATAAGGCGGCCCGGGATCGGATACTGACCGGGGCGCAGGATGTCAGCGACTCCGGCGGCCGGCGCATGACCCATGCCGACCTTAAGGTCCTGGAACAGAGCATAGCTGATCTGGAGCGGCGCATATCCATTGCCAGCAACTCCGGCCGTGCTCCGGGTTCCAGCGTGGTGTTCGGAGGCAATCGTGGGTAAAATGTACGGGGCGATCACCGGCGCTGTCTCGCAGCTAATCGGTACGGTTGCGCCCGGTGCGGCCATGAATTACATCCGCCGCCGCTCCGCCCTGGCCGGTTACGCGGCCGCGTCCAGGTCCGGGCCGAACAAGGCTTGGCGGCCATCCAACCAATCCGCGGACCAACTGATAAAAAGCGACCACAAAATGCTCCGCGCCCGGGCCCGCTCTCTGGCCCGGGACTCCAGCCACGTTTCCGGCGCCCTGCGCAAGATCACCAACAATGTAGTTTTCAAGGGTATCCACCCCCAGGCCAGACTAAAGACCCAGGCCGGGGATCTCAAGGATACTCAGAACGACCGGGCCGAATACCACTTCCGGCGCTGGGCCGAGGCAGTCGGCCTGCGGGAAAAGGAACAGCTTGTCCTGCGCCATTTGTGGACGGACGGGGAACTGTTCGCGCACTGGTTTTTTGACCCGGACCTGTTGGAACAGGGCATCATCCCGCTCGGGCTGGAGCTTTTGGAGTGCGATCATCTGGACACGTCCCGCGGATCTCTGTCCGGCGGCGACGCGAATATCAAGCAAGGCATCGAATACAACGATCGCGGCCGGCCCGTGGCCTACTGGCTGTATCCGGAGCACCCTGGGGACAGCACCTGGCTGTCCATGTCCGGATCCAAGCGTTACCCGGCCGAGACCATCACCCATATTTTCATTCGCGAACGCATCTCTCAGAACCGCGGCGTGCCCTGGTTGACATCAATCATTATGGAGATGCGCGATTTTTCCGAGTACCAGAATGCGGAGCGCATCGCCGCCCGCCTGGCTGCCGCCTTCGGCATTTTCGTGACCATCCCGTATCCGGAGCAGTTCGGGTCCGGGGTCTCCCCCATCGGCGGGGACGGCGAAACCATGAACGCGGACAACCTGCCCGATTATCTGGAGCCCGGCCGTATCCAGCCCTTACCCCCGGGTATGGATATCAAGGCAGCCAGCTACGAGCGCCCCGGCCAGACCTATGAGCCGTTCACCAAGACCACCCTGCGCGGGGCTTCCACTGGCGCGGGCATGAGCTACGAGGCGTATTCCAATGACTACACGGACGCCTCCTATGCCTCGGCCCGCTCCGCATCCCTGGAAGAGCGCCGCGGCTATCAGGTGCAGCAATCGTTTCTTTTGCGCATGCTGCATCAGCAGGCCTGGGATCGGCTCTTTGAGCTGAACCAATTGTCGCGCACGGACAGCCTGCCCCGGTTTATACCCGTGGTCTGGCAGGTTCCGGGGTGGCCCTGGGTTGATCCGGACAAGGATTCCAAGGCGGCGGAGCGCGATATCAAAAACGGGCTGAACTCCAGGCATAAAGTGTGTATGGAGCGCGGCTCGGATTACGAGGAAATCATCCAGGACCTGCAGCGGGAGGCTGACGACGGCTTCCCCATAGGCGGCGAGGATACACCGGCACAGCAGGAGGAAATACAGAATGACAATGAAGATTAAGGGCGAAGCCCCCAAACGCCTGGCCCGCTTGCGCGGGTCGGACGCGGACAGCGTGAACTTTCGCCTGGCCGCGGCCGGGGACGCCGTGGACGTCTATATATACGACGTTATCGGCTGGCCGTTTATCGAGGCCCAGGATCTGCTTTACCAGGTCCCGCAGGCAGCGAAGAAAATAAACGTGCATATCAACAGCCCCGGCGGAGATGTTTTCGAGGGCATGGCCATCTACAACTACCTGGTTTCGCACAAGGCCGAGGTCAACGTGACCGTGGACGCCCTGGCCGCGTCCAGCGCATCGCTCATAGCCATGGCCGGAGACAGCATCCGCATGGCCGGGGCATCATTTATGATGATCCACAATCCGTGGTCCATGATGGCCGGGGATGCGGACGAGCTGCGCAAAGAAGCGGAGCTGCTGGACAAGATAAGCGATGTGTTCGCGGACGCGTACAGTGCCAAGACCGGCAGATCCCGGGACGACATACTCGCGTATATGCGCGAGGAAACCTGGTTCACCCCGGATGAGGCAGTGTCCGCCCGCCTGGCGGATAAGATTGAGGACGGCGGAGCGCAGCAAAACGCAGCAGCGTTTGACCTGAGCATCTTTGCCAATGTCCCGGAAAATTTGAGGCAAAGTTCGGCCTCCAGGCAGGCCCGGACGCAAAATAAATCATTGGAGGAAAACGATATGAATGAGAAAGTAAGAGCCCTTTTGGAACGGCCGGGCCTGTCAAAAGATGCAACTGACGAACAGGCCTATGCCTTTTTGGCGGAAGTGGATCTGGGTCAGCTCCAGACCAAGGAAGAGCGGGAGCAGGTCCAGGCCGAACTGGATAAGCAGACCAACCCCCAGGGCCAGAGTGGCGACACCCGGGACCCGGAACAGATCGCCCGGGAGGCGATCAAGGCTGAGCGGCAACGGCAGAACTCCATCCGGGAATCGGTGCGCATTGCCGGCCTGGATGAGAGTTTCGCCCAAAACTTGATTGACCAGGACGCTTCCGTGGACCAAGCCCGGGAAAAGATCTTTGCCCAAATGAAAGAGACCAACCCGCCCATTGGCGCCGGGAATATCCAGGTCGGGGAGCACGACCAGGACAAGTTCCGCGCCGCGGTTATTGATGGTCTGGGCCTGCGGGCCGGGATCAGGCCGGAGAGCCCCGCCCCCGGGTATGAGAACTTCCGTGCATCCAGCATCGAGAATGTGGCCCGCCGCTGCCTGGAACGCGCCGGGGTGGATACCCGGAGCATGAGCAGCAAGGATCAGGTTGCCCGGGCTGTTCTGCGCCAGGCTGCATCCGGCGGATTTTCCACCGACGACTTCACCAGCATCTTTCTGGACGTAGCCAACAAGGCCATGCTTAAAGCCTATCTGGAAGCCCCTAATACCTGGCGCCCGTTTGTGAACGTGGTTTCCGCCAGCGACTTCAAGACTGTTTACGGCGTGGGCCTTTCCGAAGCCCCGGATTTGGAACTGGTCAACGAAAAGGGCGAATATACGTCCGGCGACATGTCGGATAAGCAGGAGAGCTATTCCGTGGGTACTTACGGCAAGATCCTGTATTTGACCCGGCAAATGATCGTCAATGACGATCTGCGGGCATTTACCCGTTTGCCGCAGCTCATGGGCGCGGCCGCTCGCAGGAAGGAAGGTGATCTGGTCTGGGCCAAGATCACCGGCAATCCGACCATGAGCGAGGATTCCACCACCTTGTTCCATGCCGACCATAGTAATTTGGAAAGCTCTGCAGCCGGGACCGTGGACACTGATAAACTCAGCGCGGCCCGCGCGGCCATGCGCAAGCAGACCGGGCCCGGCGGCGCAACTTTGGATCTGCAGCCCCGCTTCCTCCTGGTCCCCGTGGCTCAGGAAACAGACGCGGAAGTATTGCTTCGGTCCACTGCCCTGCCGGAGACAAACTATTCTCAGGGCGTACACAACCCCTGGGCCAACCGCCTTGTGCCCATTGCCGAGCCCCGGCTGGACAATGATTCGGTCAAGGCCTGGTATTTGGTGGCTGATCCCAACCAGATCGACACCATTGAAGTGGCCTATCTGGACGGTCGGGAAGAGCCGTACACCGAGGAGGAAGTCCAGTTCGAGCGCGACGCCGTGGGATACAAGATTCGGCATGATTTCGGCTGCGGCGTGATGGACTATCGCGGTTTCTTCAAGAACCCCGGCGAATAAATAACTGAATAAATACAACCAGGGCGGGCGCTCCCCGCCCTGAATAATACGGAGGAATAGATATGGCTACAAATTTTGTTCAACCCGCAGATGTCGTGGAAGTGGCCAGTGCCTCGACCAGCTCCGGAGACGCGGTTGCCGTGAGTGGTTTGGTGGGCGTGGCCCTGACCGACACGGACGATGACGGCAACATTCGCATGGCGACCGAGGGCGCTTTTGATCTGAGCGTGACCGCCAATGACGGCTCCGCAGACACGGCTGTTTCCGTCGGAGATAAGATCTATATAGACGGCTCCGGGGATCTGAGCATTGATTCAAGCGGCACCCTGTTCGGCAAGGCCCTGGAAGCGATTGCATCCGGCGAGACTGCGACCATACCGGTCAAGATTATACAGGCATAACCAACCCCATCCCTCACCCTGACCCGCCCCGGTTTTTCTTTCTCCTTCCCGGGGCGGGAATTGGAGGACGGATTTGTGGAACAGGCAAGCACAGGGACAAATTGCATGAGTGATGACCAAGCGGTGCAGCAGATCTACCGCATCTTGAATGATCAGGGCAAGCAGCTGGCGGACATCCAAAAAACGCTCAAGCAGTTGGCCGTGCAGGATGAGCAGATCCGCTCTTTGCAGGAGGACATCCGTCAGCAAGGAAACAAAATTGACGAAATTAACGGCCCAAATGGCTGCCTGTCCCAGATCAACAAGTTCCAGGCGTCGTGCCCCAGGCACCAGATAAAATTTTTGTGGATGACCGTGGTCCCCATGGGTCTGACTCAGATCGGTCTATTGCTGACCGCGCTCAAAATCATGACCGGGGTATGATGACATGCGCGACCGGCTCATGCACACGCTCAATCCGCTGCACATCTACTGCCGCCTGCGGCGTATGCACATCCCGGCCCGCGCGGCAAAACCTTTGGCTCTGGTCTGGGAGTGGATTTATCAGAGGTGCCTATGGCGGACATAGCTGACCGGGCGAACAGACACACCGAGATCTGGCTGGCCGAGGCCCTGGCCGCGCGCGAAGAGGCCGCGGCCCAGACTCCGGGGCACTCCGCTTTGTATTGCCGCGAGTGCGGGGAGCGCATCCCGGCCGCCCGGAGAAACGCTGTCCCCGGATGTCAACTGTGCATTGAATGTCAGGAGGAGCTGGAGATTTATGGAGACGAACTTTAAGCAAGCGGTTGCCGCGGTCCTGGAGCACGAAGGCGGATATGTGGACGATCCCAAGGACCCCGGCGGGGAAACTAAATACGGCATCAGCAAGCGCTCGTATCCGCAGGAGGACATTAAAAAGCTGACTAAAAAGCGGGCCCGGGAAATTTACCACAGCGACTACTGGCAGGCTTGCTCCTGCGATGACCTGCCCGCCGGCGTGGATATGATGACATTTGACACCGCAGTCAACCAGGGCCCGAGCGTGGCCCGACGCCTCTTGCAGCGGGCCTGCGGGGTGACCGTGGACGGGATAATCGGCCCGGTTACTTTGGACGCGATCCGGGACATGCCCGCCCCGGCCCTGCTCTCCGAGTACGCGGCCCAGCGGGCGGTGCGCTACTGCTTCCTGGACCCTTTCCGGCGCTACGGCCTGGGCTGGATGCGTCGGCTCATGGATATGCACGCCCGGGCCGTGCAGACAGCGAGGAGGTAAATCATGGATATAGGATCGTTTTTACTGGCGAATGTATTGAACGGACTCATAGCCCTGGCACTGCTGCTGGCCGGCTATTTTGTGTTCGATCGCATGACTCCGAAATGGGATTTTACCGAGGTGTTCAGTGAAAAAGGTATCAGTGGCGGCGCTATCGTTGTTGCTGCTTTTATTCTTGGCCTGGCCATCGTTGTCGCAGCCGCGGCAGTGTGAGGCCGCCTCACACTGCGAGCGGATCCGGGCGGCGTGGGAATCCATGCGCGGTTATCCGTATGTCTGGGGCGGTGAGTCCGTGGCCGAGGGCGGGTTTGATTGTAGCGGGGCCGTGTATGCGGTGCAAAAACGGATTGGCTCGCCGATCCCTCGCAGCACATCCCGGAAGTATGCGCTTCTGGCCGGCGGCCCGGATAAACACTGGAGCCGGGCGGATTGCGGGGACTGGATCTGGTGGACGCTCTCCCCGGATCGCCCCCTGGGCCATATCGGAATGCACATTGAGCAGCCGCATATTTGGCAATCCGGTAGCAGTACCGGACCAACCCGGAAGACTCTTTTTACCGGGAGTTATTGGGATGAACATTTTGAAATGTCTAAAGCGCCGAGGCAATGATGTTCGCATCAATACTGAGTTGGGCAATGGGGTTTTTGCGGATCCGCTGGAAAGCGGTGCTCATTTTGGCTGCGGCTGGGGTGCTTATGTTTGTTTTTTGGCAGTGGCGCTCGGATATCCAGGACCGGGTTCGAGCGGTGGTCGGGTACGAGCAGGTAATCCAGGCCCTGGACGAGCAGAAGCAGGCCTTGAAAGACATGCAGGCGGAAAATGCCCGGGTACGCAGGATCAATGACGAGTATGCGGACCGCTTGGAAACTATCCGCCAATCACTGCGAGGACTGGAATATGAAATACGGGATTTGGAAACGGCAAGCGAGGCTGTGGCTGATTGGGCTGACAATCTTCTGCCTGGCTCTGTGCTTGATCGGCTGCGGGGCGAAAGATCCCCGAATCGTGACCCGGACACAAACAGTACCGATCCTGCCTCCCCGGGCATGGATGCAACCGATTGATCACCCACAGATCCGCGGGGACAAAAATCGGGATTTGTGGCGGTTGGCCGAGGAGCAGCAGCGAGTATTGAAAATTTACCAAATCCGGCTGCAGAAACTGAGGGACTGGAGAGAAGAACACAGAGATGGCCATGAGTGATTTCGCCCAGATTTTTGCCGACGCCCAGGACGCGCTGTACACATATTTCGGGGTGCCCGCGACCTACAATGGCGCGGATATAACCGTGTGTGTGCGCGGGTTTGATACGCAGGTTGAGCAGTATCCGGAGGTGTGGGTGGCCGCGGCGACAATAGATGTCCGGGCTGCGGATGTGCCCGCCCCGGCAATCGGAGATGAGGTGGTCATGGATGGGGTAACATATCAGGTCGGGGATATTGTCAGCCGGGATGAACTGGCTGCCACCCTGGCCCTGACCACGCAAATGGTGCGGGTATAATGGCCAGGCGATCCGGAGCCATATCCGTGCAGCTGGACGAGATGGACGTCAAGCGCGTGGTCTGGGCCCTGCAGGGAGTAAAAAACGGCGCGCGCACCGCGATCATGCGCTCGGTGAACAAGTCCTTGACCGGGGTCAAGACGGACATGGCCAAGGAAACGACAAAAGTTTTGAACCTGACCCAGAAGCGGGTCAAGAAAGACATCTCCGTAAAAAAAGCGAACAAGGCCCGGCTCTCCGGGGTGGTCTCCAGCAGTGGCCGCCAGGTCAACCTGATGCAGTACAAGGCCAAGGAGCGCAAGAAAGGCGTGTCCGTCAAGGTGCTCAAGACCGGGGGGCGAAAGATGATCCCCGGGGCGTTTATCTTTGTCGGCCAAAACCAGAACAAGCTGGTCGGCTGGCGGAAAAAGACAAAACAAAACGCCGGCTACATCGGCACGAAAAGGAAGACCCGCTCCGATGCTGCATACGCGGCCATGCCGGACAAATACCGCAAGCCGGTGGAAGCCCTGTACGGCCCGCGCATCCAGGACATCACCGCCCGGCCGGAGATAATGAAAAAGATCGAGAACCAGGCCGGGGTGCGGCTGCAAAAAGAGCTGGCCCATCAAACGGAGCACTTGCTGCGCAAGCAAAGAGGGGTGTTTTAAATGGCCGCGACCATCCGGGAGCAGATAATAGCGGACATCAAGACGCAGATGGAGACACTTACATCCGACGGCTACGGCTACGCCTACCGCGGCCGGACCTGGTTTGCACACAGTGATCTCCCGGCCATGGCCCTGTTGCCCGGCATTGAAACCGCCGAGCGCATGTACGGCGAGCAGCGCTGCACCATGCCGCTCACCGTCCACGCCATCCAGGTCAGCGGGGACAACGAGCCAAGCGTTTTGGCCGAAACCATCCTGGGCGATCTCATCCACTGCCTGATCGGCGGCCGGGACAATATCGGGAACATCGACGATATCCGCTACATTGGCGGCGGGGTCGAGGACTGGCCGGCCGAGGACGAGCAGGCCCTGGTCGTGCAGGTCAATCTGGAAGTGGATTACACGACCAATCTGGGTGATCCATATAATCAAACCGAACTTTAAAATAACTGGAGGAATAAATCATGGCAAACGTGCAGACCGCTGAAAAAGCCAAACTCATGTACGAGGCCGGGCAGGATTTTACCGATTTCACCGCCCTGACCAACGATGGAGACAACAAGACCTATACCTCGGATGCGGACCTGTTTTCCGCGCGCTCCGGGTATGAGCCGGAGATCCGGCCCAACGGGCTGATAACCGGGGGCACGGTCACTCCGGGCTCATCCAACGACACAGCGGATGTGGCCGCCCTGACTTGCTATCTGGCCGGGGATCAGACATCCGTGTCCGAGGCATCCGGGGAGAGCGTGACCCGGCCAACGGATGACGTGGCCAAGATAGACTCCATCACTGTGACCGCGGCCGGGGCCATTGCCGTGGTCGAGGGCACCGAGGCCACGTCCGGGACCACGTTTTCATCCGAGCGCGGAGCAGCCGGAGGCCCGCCCTGGATACCCTCGGACTCCATCGAGATCGCCCAGGTGCGCATGACTTCCATGGCCTCTGCCCCTATTGCCGAGGACGAGATCAAGCAGATCGTGGGCACTCACTGCGAGCGCTTTGATTACCCGGTCTGGGAGGTGTCCAACCGTGACGCCCAGGTCGAGTTCGTTGCCGCCCTGTCCGAGATCCACTCCGACGACTCCGGGAGCACTACCAGCACCAAGGGCGTGTACGCCAAATACTACGAGCCGCAGTTCACCGAGCAGCCTTACGCCTCGGACTTCACCCCGCCGGAAAATTCGCACTCGGTCAATTCCACCCAGGTGTACGGGGCAACCATTGCTTCCACCTCGGCCAGCCTGGGCCAGGGTTCGTTCACCGCGCTTTTAAAAGACGGGGTCACGGACAACCTGATCGGGCTCAAGGATGAGACCCTGTGGTTTAAATTCTATCCGGACCGCAACAAATCCCCGTACCTGCTCTGCCAAGGCAAGCTGGGCATCTCCCGCAGTTATCCGGCCGGGGATAATATAAGCGCGTCCTGCACCATCTCCGCGACCGAGACCGGCAAAGAGGTCAGCAGCTAATGGGGTTTGACGTAAAGTCATTTAAAAAAGCCAGGTTCGAGGACCGGACCAAGCAAGTTCCGGTCCCGGACCTGAAAGACTGGTTTGCCGAGGGCGAGGACCCGGTCTTTGTCGTGCGCGGGCTGACAGCCGAGGAACTGGCCCGGTGCAATGAGGCAGTACGGAAAAACCGGAACATGGACGCGGTGGTCCAGGCCCTGCACAGCCGGAACCAACAGGAAAAGATCCAGGCCATGCGCGAGATGCTCGGAGTGACCCAGTCCGTGCCCGATGACCTGGCCAAGCGTCTGGAGCAGTTCGCCCTGGGCACGGTTGACCCGGACATGGACCATGAAACAGCGGTCAAATTCGCCGAGGCCTATCCGGTGGAGTTCTACCAGATCACAACCCAGATCATGGACCTCACCGGCCAGGGCCGGCAGGTGGCAAAAAAAAAGAGCTCTGGGCCGACCCCGAAGTCAGGGGAGCCCTAGCTCTTTGTTACCACAAGGGCCGGTTTCTGTTCGAAGTCCGGCCCGATATATTTCCCGAAGGCTATCTGACCGTGCTGGAGATCGAACTGTGGGACGAATACTACCGCCAGCTCAATCAGCGTCAATGATGCGCCGGGCCGCCGGGGAGTTTATGGGCACCAGCTGCTCCCCGCCGCAGTTGGGGCAGACCTCCCTGGATTTGCTCATGCAGTATCCGAGATACAAGAGTCCGGGGATGATCCAGAGCATTAAAAGCAGGATGAAAATTATGACGCTGAAGGAAGTCTTTTTTCTGGGCATGACCCGCTCCCCGCATAGTACGCACACCTTTTCCATCTGCCCTTTTTGCCGGGCACTTCGGTTGAGCATTTTTTCATATTTCAGGTTTTCCCCGCAGGCCGGGCAGACGTCCATTTCCGAAGGGATGTCCGGCGCTCCGCATTTGGGACAGGTAAGCATGGAGGCCTCCGTTGGCTGATTTAAAGAAAACGATTGATGTTGTCCTCAATGGCGAGGATAGAGCATCGCGCCAGATAAGGCAAGTGGATGATACCCTGGGCGGATTGCGCACCCGCTTCGGCGGGGTGGCCGCTACCGGGGCCAAGGCGGCCACCGCCATAGCCGCAGTGGGCGCGGCCGTGTCCGCGCTTATCGGGGCCGGGCTGAAGCAGGCCTACGACCAGGCCGTGCAGTTCGAGACGGCCATGGTCGAGCTGGAGAAAGTCCTGGGCGATCAGCCGGAGCAGCTGGACGCGGCCAAGGTCGCGGCCATGGAGCTGTCCAACGAGTACGGCATAAGCTCGAAAAAGATCATCGAGTCCATGGCCGGCTGGGTGCAGGCCGGATATGATATTCAGGAGGCCACCAGTCTGGCCGAGGAATCCATTGCCCTGATGTACACCTCGGAGCTGGACGCGGCCCAGGCCACGCAAACCCTGACCAAGATCATGAAGGGGTTCGGCCTGGAAGTGGGCGACGCCCGGGGCAAGCTGGACGTGGCCAACGAGATCTCCAACAACTACGCCTCCAGCGTGGGCCAGCTGACCGAGGCCATGAGCCGGGTGGCGCCCATCGCCTCGGCCATGGGCCTGTCTTTCGAGGAGATGTCCTCGTTTCTGGTCCCGGCCATCGAGAAATTCCAGGACGGGCAGCGGGTGGGAACCGCGTTCGCCAAAATCCTGAACAACCTGGTCAGCGATACCGGCCGGGTTTCCGAGGGGCTCAAGACCCTGGGTGTGTCCCAGCGGGACGCGAACGGGGATCTGCGCTCCGGCAAGGATATTCTTTACGACGTGGCCGGTGCCTTTCAGGACATAAGCCCGGGGCAGAAGACATTTGTCGCCCAGCAACTGGCCGGTGCGGAACACTCGGCCAAATTCCTGGCCACTATGAATTCATTTGACAAGGTGGGCGCGGTCTATGAAACGGCCATCGGCTCCGCCGGATCGGTCACCGAGGAATTGCAGGCCCAACTGGAAAGCGCGCAGCGCCAGCTGGACCGCTGGGACACGGCCTGGGAGAATCTGTCCACCACCGTGGGCGACGAGTTCCGTTTGGCCGCGACCGAGGCGGTCCAGGGGGGCACGGCCATAGTCAACGCCCTGCAGGAGAGCGTGGACGCCGGGGCCATGGACCCGTTCTTCGATCAGCTGCGGGAAATGTTCGGGGAACTCAGCCTGTATCTGGAGGAAGTGGCCGAGGTACTGCCCCAGGCCATGGAGCAGGTCAACTGGGACGATCTGGCCGACTCCATCGGCAATGTCGGGGAGGCCTTCGGCGGACTGTTCGACGATCTGGACCTGACCACGGCGGAAGGCCTGGCCCGGGCCATCCAGCGCGTGGTGGACGTGGGCGCCAACCTGATAGATTTTTTCGCCAACTTCGTGAACGTCATCTCCCCGGTCCTGTCCATCATCATGACCCTGATCGAGGAGTTCAACGACCTGTACAACTCCATATCCTTTGTCTGGAACAACGCCCAGGCCCTGGTCGGTTTGGCCGTATCCACCATCCTGGACTGGCTGCAGAAGCTGTGGGAGGGCCTGGACAACATCCCCCTGGTGGATTTCTCCGGGCAGATCCAGGCCATGAAAAACATGAAAGACTCGGTGTATGAGAACGTGCAGAAGAGTCTGGACGACGCGGCCGAGGCCTCGGACAACCTGCGCCGGGGCATAGACAGAATCCCGGAGGAAAAGAGCGTGCGGGTCGATGTCCGGGACGACGGCTCCGGGGAAAAGACGCGGCAGAAGATCGAGGATCTGTTGCCCGAAGGCTACGACGTGGGCGTGCGCATCGAGGAGGACGACTCGGTCGAGGAGATCCGGCAAAAACTGAAAAAGCTGGATGAGAACAAGAACGTGGACGTGGAGGTGGACGATCAGGGCACGGCCGAGGACACAAAGGAAAAAGTGGACCAGATCCCGGCTGAAAAGAAAATGGAGCTGCAGACCGAACTCAAAGAACAGCAGCTGGAAAAAGACATAGCCCGGATCGAGTCCCGGGGGGAGCTGGCCCAGAAGGCGTTTAAGTACAAGGCGGACGTGGACATCGCGGACATTGAGGCCGGGGCGGAGAAGATGAAGGCCCTGGCCGAGAACGCGGCCAAGAGTTTTGAGAGCACCGGGGACGTGATCGGCGATCTCATGGGCTCATATGCGGACATCGGGGACGATATCGGCAAGGAATGGCGCATCCAGGACTGGATCGATCAGGAGCAGAAGCGCCGGGATGAATTGCTTGATACCCAGCGGGATTTGACCCAGGCGGAGATTGATTACACCCGGGCCAAGACGGACGCCCTGCAGAGCGGGGACGGTCAGATCCGGATCGAGGCTTCCGGACTGGAGCCGGAGCTGGAAGCGTTTATGTGGCGCATAATTGAGCGCGTGCAGATCCGGGCTAATGAAGAGGCCAGCGAGTTCCTTTTGGGGGTCTAGATGGGCAAGGCTGTGGTGCTGCAGCATCTGGGCGAGGCTGAATACAGCGTGGAGCTCAAGTTCAACCGGGACCGGGCCGAGCAAAATATCTCCCGCATGCAGGAGCGCGCGGACAACCTGGAGACCGAGGTCATCCCGGATCTGGAGGCTGCCCGAAACTCGGCCCAGACCGACATGAATGAGGCCTCCGCCGATCTGAACGCGGCCATTGACACCGGGACCCGGGAGGAAATCGAGACCGCGCAGGGTGTGTACCTGTCCGCGCACCAGGCGTATCTGGGCGCGGCCCGGGAGCTGTCCGCGGCCGAGGGGGAAAAGGCAGTTTTGCAGAGGCGCGTGCAAACCATCCAAAACAATTTGCCCGAGGACAAAACCATCTCCGCCTGGTGCGCGGATTATGTGACCAACCTGGAGGGCGAGGTGGGCACGGTGGAGGTCCCGGGCGAAAGGCAGCACGTGCAGCTCCGCCCCGGATACGAGGGCCGGGCCGCGTTCGACCCGCCCCGGGACGGGAGGATCACCCCGGTCATGTCCACCACCCCGGCGGGCGCGTTCTTTAATCTGGCCCTATTGCCCGGCTGGCAGCGGTGGATGCCGCAGTATCGCCTGGGGGTGATTGGCAATATCAATACGGACACGGACACCTGCGACGTGACCCTGGACTCCGAGACCAGCTCGGTGCGCGACCTGTCCGTGGATCAGGATCTGGATCTGCAGGGCGTGCCCATCGAGTACATGAATTGCCACTCGGCCGCGTTCAGCGACGGGGACCGGGTGCTGGTGGAATTTTTGGACCGCGATTTCACGGACCCGGTGGTGATCGGGTTCGAGAGCTCCCCCCTGCCCTGCGCCGGGGTGCTTTTGAGCCGGTGTCCGGAGCACCGGGAATACAAGTTCAGCCCCCTGGATTCGGATATAGAATTTTATGTAACCGAGGATGCCGGGGGGGAACTCGTGGTTTTCGCCGATCCGGACGGCAGCACCCCGGACGGACCGTGCGAGACCGAGCACGATCACTGGGAGTATTTCACCATAGACGGGTCCGGAGTTTCATCTGTGATCCACGCCGCGCACTCGAAAACCGAGTTTGCCCTGGATATATTCCCCCGGGCCAACCAGATATGGGACTTTTGCTCCAGATATCCGGGACATCCCATTTGCGACGGGGGGCGGCCCCGCTCCTATGCCGAATTTTCCGAGGTCCCGTACACGGACTGGGAGGATACCCTGCAGGCCGTGAACACTGACGTCAATGAAAACACCACATACCTGGAGGACATCGACGAGACCTGGGATATTATGGCCGTGCCCGGCGGTTCCGGTGACTGCGAGGACTATGCCCTGACCAAGATGCAGAAACTCGCGGACGCCGGTTTCCCCGCGGACGCCATGGATCTCTTGTACTGCACCCTGGACGGCACCCCGCACGCGGTCATGGTCGCGAACACGGACCAGGGCATATTCTATCTGGAGCAGACCCCGAACCAGCCCCTGCGCTATTACGAGGAACTGAAGGACAAAAACTGCATGACCAGGCTGCCCCGGCCGATCAGCATCGAGCCGGAATCCGGAGACGTGGAAATCACCTCCGCAGGCAATGTACTGGTGCACCATACCCCGGCGGAAATCATCACCGGGGTGGGCGAAAACAGCTGCGGAATCATCCGCATCTATTCCAACTATCTCCTGGCCCTGCAGGTGGAGGCGGTTTTGTCCAACGCGGAGGACCGGGTTTTCGCGATCGACGATTACAGCGTGGCCGAAAACTGGATTTATGTCGCCGACTCTTACGCCCGGGTAATCGGGGATCAGGGGGACGAAATAGAGCTCATAAACAGCGACGCCAATAACGGCACATACACCATCGCCTCTACGGAATACGGCCCGGACTATCAGACCGCGAAAATATATCTGCAGGAAAACCTGACTACGCCGGGGGACGGCGAGGACATCCGCGAGGTGCGGCTTACAAACGTGGTCCTTTTCGGGAATGTGTACAATGTTTTGTATCGGTACGTGCACACCGGGGACCCCGGCACGGACTACGCGGAGATCGTGAATTATGAGTTCGTGCAGTATTTGCACCAGGACTGGGAGTGGAACGGCTCCGAATGGGTTCCTCCGGAGGATAACGCGATAAGCATAGGGCCATTTACCGGGGTTATCTGTGATGATCGGGAATCCGGATGTGGTTATGCCCAGCACCACCCGCTGGATTTATACAAGCTGGAAATAGGCGGGGCAGGCACGGAACCCATGCCCTTTTTTGTCGGCAAGCGAAACCACCAGGCCGGCTATGCGGTTGTAAGCAGAACGCATGGCGCAACAAAATATTCGTCAAAGCGATACGAGGCGGAGGGCGGAACAGCTTGCCCGTTCAGAGTAGTTTTGGATTATCCGGAAGATGATCAGGACCTGGCCGATTATTTTGAGAATTTGTCTTTCTATAACGACTTGGCTGCGGAGGATCAGTAGATGCTGTCCATCACCACTAAAGATTTTGATCTGAACGGGCATGTGCTGCTTCAGCCGGATGTTGACTCCAGGTTGCTGGACAACACCCGGCGCGTGTCCCGCACTGCCACTCTGGACGGCGGGTGCAGCATCGACGACCAGGGTTTTTCCCACGGGGACCGCACCCTGGATATCCGCCAGACCGGGGTTTCCGCGGATACGTTTGCCCGCCTGCAATACATCACCCGCACATATTCAAGCGTGCGCGTCTCCCAGCCGGACGGGGTGTTTAGCGGGTGCATAAGCAGCGTGAACATGGATAAGGGCACGGCAAAAATTAAAATATTGATCCAGGAAAAAATATCATAGGGGCGAAAATGTCTGGAATAACCGCTACATTTGAAGAGGTCCTGTGGCCCATAGTCGATTTAGACAACGTGAATGACACGTTTTTCATCTCCGGGGACAAGGTGGATCTGATCCTGGGGGATGAGGTGGATCTGGACGGTGGGGCGGTGCAGATAACCGTGGCCGGCAGCACCGGCAACGACGGGACATATACCGTGTCCTCGCTGGGCTATTACCCCCCGGACCGGGACGAGACGCAGATAAATGTTCAGGAGAGTGTCTCCGACTCTACTGTGGACGGAGCCATTCCCTGGAATTACAGGTTTTCCGTGACCGGGGACAGGACCTCGGAATTTTCGGTTTACAGGCGCATCCGGGCCAACTGCGGATCGGACGGTTACAAATACAGCTATGTCCTGTCCGCTGCATATAACTCCGCGGAAAACAAGACCATAATCAACCTGGGCAGCCCGGTGCTCACGTCCAATCTGATAGAAGTGCATTATGGCCGGATCAGCGTAGGAGAAAGCGGGGCCCTCCCGGTCAAGGGGGTGCAGGAGAACTTGCCCCGCGATTTGGCCGGACTGGATCATGGTGGTCAAAACGCCCGGGGAAGCAAGGCGCTGAACCTGCAAACAGGCCGGCCTGCATCGCACCGAGTAGCCTATGGAGATTATTCGGTGGCCATCGGATATGGGCCCTTTGCCCTGGGCAAGGGCGCGGTGGCCATTGGCTGGTCTGATAATGGCAGCCCCCATGCCGAGAAGTATGCTGTCACGGTCGGGAAAAATGCCAAGGCGGACTATTATTGTGTAAGCATTGGCAAGGATGTGAAGGCTTATCAGGAGTCAGTATCTATAGGGAAGGGCGCCGAGGCGTTTAATTATAGCGCTGCTGTAGGGCCCGGGGCTGACAGTGGTGGGAGCTATTCCGTAGCTGTGGGCTACAATGCGTCCGCCGACAACCAGGGGGCCGTGGCCGTGGGCGGCAAAACAACGGCTGGGTACAACGGCGTGGCCGTGGGCCATAATGTTGAATCAGGCTGGGGCGGGGTAAGTATAGGATATGGTCTGGCTTATAGTTCCACTCAGCCGGATGACGCCCCTGGAGCGGAAGCTGTTGCTATTGGCTATAACATATATGCCGGAGCGGAATCTGTTGCCATTGGGGACGGACCAAAGGCGGGTGCCGTGGCCGTGGCTATTGGGTATAATGCCCAGGCCAAGGCGGAGACTGTGGCCATCGGCAATATGAGTTATGCTTCCTACGATGGATTTGCCGGAGGTAGCCATGCTCACGCAAAAGCAGGCAGCACTGCCGTCGGTGCATATACTACAACCGAATATTCCTCTGTTTCGGTGGGCTATTCTGCGGAAGCCAAAAATAGCGCCGCCGCAATGGGCTATAAAGCGTATGCAGGCAACGGGGCTGTGGCCGTGGGATATCAGGCCCACGCCTCGCAATTAGGTCTGGCTGTGGGCTACAAGGCCAAGGGGGCCGCGAGCTATGCCGCGATTATTTCCGGCGGGATCTGCACCCGCAAGACCGCCAATTCCTCCGGGAAGCACCCCATGCTTGATTTTGCGGCTGCGGAGACCACTGTCATGTCCGGGGTGGTCGATCTAACCGCGGCCGGGGACACCGAGATCAGCCTGCCCACCGGGGCCGGGTTTTTCCCCAACGAAGTCGGCGTGCTCATCACCGAGCAGGCAGCGGTTGACTGGGCCATCACCGCCGTGGACACATCAAATGATTGGCTGGCTGTCTCCGGGGACCAATCCGCGGCCGTGGATACCGGGGACGAGTTCACCGTCAGCGGCAGCACCGGCAACGACGGGACATATACCGTGTCCTCGCTTACCTATGACTCCGAAAACGATCAAACCGAGATCCATGTATCCGAGAGTGTGGATGATTCCACGGCGGATGGTTCGATCAGTTATTTTCGGCAGCCGTCCGTGAGCTTTGGTGAAGGGTCAGCCGACCCGGCCACCCTTTCCGCCTCGGCTCAAACCACCGGACTGGACTCGGCCGGGGCTCGGGAGCGGCGGCAGGCCCTGGACAAGGATGCCGGGGTGAGCACCTTGTCCGCGACCGTGGATACCGCGGCCACTGCTGATACCCTGTCCGGCCGTGTGTATTTCCAGGGCCTGTTTGTGGAGGATGAATAATGAGCGCGGATAAGGTTGTATTTTTCGGCGGCCTGCCCCGCTCCGGGTCCACCCTGCTGGCCAATGTCCTGGCCCAGAACCAGCGTTTTGAGGTCACTCCTACCTCCCCGCTCTGCGAATACATTGGAGCCATGACTCAGGCGTTTACCAATTCCCCGCAGCGCCGGGCCTATCTGGATCAGGATCTGGCCCGGGCCCGGTTTCGCTCTGCTGTGCGCGGGGCCATACTCGGCTATTTCTCCGCCCCGGTCGGGGCGGATAAAGGCCGGGGCTGGACCGGGCAGTGTGATCTGCTCACCCGAGTATTTGGCGCGGGGCTGAAGATGATTGTTCCGGTGCGGGATTTGCGCGGCTGCGTAGTTAGCCAGGAAAAGAAATATCGCCATAACCCGGAGTTTGCCTGGGACGGACACATGCTGGACCTGCCCGGACGGGTCGGGCACTGGCTGAACTCCGCCCCGCTCGGCCCGGCCGCGACCCAGATAAAAGAGGCCCTGCACACCCGGCACGCCGAGGCCATGTGCTTCGTGCGCATGGAGGATTTCTGCGCCGCCCCGGAGCGTGAGCTGGACCGGCTATATGCGTATATTGACGAGGACCGCTTTGCCCATGACCTGCAAAACATCCCCACCCGGCCCCGGGAGCATGACGGGGTGCACGCCCCGCTCGGGGATCACCGCCTGACCGATTCCTGCATCCGGCCGGTGGCCGAGGACTGGGATGCGGTGCTGGGGGTGGAGTTGAGCGAGCGCATTGTCCGGGAGAACGCCTGGTTTTATCAGACATTTTATCCGGAGCGGATTACATGCAGTGGGTGAGCAGCGAATCCGAGTGGGTCTCCAGCCCGGGTACGGAGTGGGAAGACGCGGAGACATTCGTTTTCCCGGTCCGTCAGGACATCCAGACCGTTTACCGCTTTACTCTCACCGGGGACCGGGACGGGATGAGTGATGTCATCATTCCCGTTTCCAGCTGCCAGATGCGCCGCCGGGACGGCGAGCCATCATATATGAGCGTTGTCGTGCCCGATTATGGATACCTGGATGAAATCTCCGCCCGGCCGAACGGGGCCATGAAACTGGACCGGGGTGTGTTGTACTCGGACGGGGAGCTGCAGCTTAAAGAAATCGCCGTGGTTGATCTGGAGGACATCCGTCCGGACTGGGGGGGCAAATCCAGGTCGATCACTTTATCCGGGCATCGCACCGTGAGCACCCCGGATCCGTCCGTGGTCACCCTCACCGGGGCCAGCTACCGCACGGTAAACGCGGACGGCAAGCGCCGCTACCGCTGCAACGTGGATCTGTTTCTGCGCCCCGGAGACACGGCGGATATAAACGGCGAGTCGATCACCGTCGGGTTTATCAGCTACTTTATCGGCCGGGCCCAGGAAACAATGGAAATCGAGGAAAAATAACGAACGGAGGATATCATGCCTACTTACAAGAACGAATCCGATGCGGCCCGGAATGTGATAAACGCGGAGCACAAGAGTGTCTGGGTCTACCCCGGGGAGACCGTGCAGACCGAGTATCTATTGGCCGGTGCTGACTGGACCGAGACCAGCCCCGAGCCATACTACAATCCGGTCCTGGCCGTGCACTCGGATATCTCCAGCTCCGGGTCCGGGGACCCGCAGACCATCGACCTGCAGGACGGCTGCGACCGCCTGGAGATCTACAACCAAAGCACGGCGGACATGACCGTCCTTTTGAACGCGGCCGCAAACACCCCCGGATACATGGTCCCGGCCAACACCCTGCGCACCCTGAGCGGCCTGTATTGGTACGTGCACAAACTGGTGCTGCAGTTCGGCGAGGCGGTGGATGCCGGGGATGTGATCCTGCACGAACTGGGGGCGTAAAATGAAGACCTATTTACAGATGCTCGGGTTCACCGCCCGGGACGCACGCGAGGCCGCGGTAAACAATTCCATAACCGACGGCAACATTGAGACCGCACCCAGCGAGGACGCGGTGCATGCCGCATTAAAACAGTTGAGGGATATACATGTCACAGCATACTGGTATTCGGAAGTTACTAGCGGAACAACGGGAACTGTCACGCCGCCGTCGGGATCTATCGCGCTCGACCGCTGGCCGGATGGGGTTGATGCTGTCGCGAGCCAGATTGGCACGGACGGAGCACCGAATTGGGAAACGCCTCTCACCTCTGCGGGCAGCCCGGTCACGGTCGCGCTGGATGCTGACGGCAATTATACTCTTAGTGATACTCCAGATAGTTATCCTGTTGCTGTCATATACGCCTATCGGACTACATTAGCCGAATTTGACGACACCCAGAGCATGGCCGAGGCCGAGCTGGACCAGCTGGCTTCCGGGGTGTTTGACGACTCCGAGGTGGACCAGGGAGACGTGGCCGCGGCCCTGACCTGGCTCAAGGATAATCGCTATACAGACAGTGAGGCGGTTAGTGCGGTAAACGCCGAAACATCCCTTTCCGTGGACATAACCGGCAACGCGGACACGGCTACGGATGCGGACACCCTGGATGGCAGTCACCTGGCCGACATCCAAAGCGAGATAGATGGCGATATTTCCGATCATGCTGATATTTCAGATGCCCACCACAGCCGCTACACAGACTCCGAAGCGGTAAGTGCGGTAAATAATGACGCGGATCACGGTGCGACCGCACAGCACGATTATTTTTCCGGCTCACATCAAGACCTTACAGATGTTAACTCAGATGACCATCACTCTCGTTATACGGACAGCGAAGCGGTAAGCGCGGCTGAAGGCGCGGCTGTTGCGGTGCCCGGCGATCAGTCTGCCGGGTTGCTTATTAAGTGGAACGAAAACGGCGAACTCCCGGCTACCATGAGTGCCGGAGTTATCGGCACCCCCGGACAGGTTGGGTTTGGTGCTGGTATTTGTCCGCCTGAAGTGCTCCTTGACGGCATGACTCCGCTTTCGGGGTACACCGACCCGACCAACGACAACTACGGCAATTACCAGTTCGAAGACGGCTCGGTCATGGTGTTTGTGCCCAAATTTTATTACCGCATCAATCATTCCGACAACCCGACACATAGCGCCTATGCCCCAAATGACGTGGACATTAAGGGTGTCGAGACGTTCTCCGGCGAGGCGGCGGCGAATATCGTCGGCTACGCCCTGCACCGGGCGTTTAAAGACGGCGACGGTGAGGGCAACATGGCCGTGCATCCCGGCGTGTTCGTGGATAAGTACATGTGCTCCAAGAATGCCAAGGGTTCCGGCTATGTCGCTTCCAGTATTAAGGACGGCTTGCCGATAAGCACACACGCGGACCATAACCCCATAGCCGATCTGACAGCCTGCGATTCCAACAATTACTATCAATGTATTGCCGCGGCTCATGCCCGGGATGGGGTGGACGGAGCAGTTAACTCGAACTCGCGGTTTTTTGCAAGCTCCCGGTTTGTCCAGTCCGCCCTGGGGCTGCCCTCCCTGGCCCACGGCCAGGCGGCGACATCAACAACATACTGCGCCTGGTACGGGACCAGCAACAATTACCCCAAGGGCTGCAACGACAATTCCCTGGGCGACACCGACGACGCCGAGGTGACCTACGTATCGGACGGGTATTCCAACTGCGGCAAGACCGGCTCCGGCACGCCGTTTGCCAAGACCACCCACAACGGCCAAAATTGCGGCATCGCAGACGTCAATGGCCTGATGTATGAGGTCAACACCGGGTTTGTACGTGACTCTGGCGATAACGATTTTTATGTTTTGGACGAATCGACCAAAATATCCACGCTCACATCCGGCACAGGCGGCGCAGCCACGGACGCCTGGGGCGATGCCACGCACCTGGAAACGCTTTATAGTGTGATAACCCTGGGGCACATCGCGGCGGATGCGACAAATCGATTTGGCAACCCCGGACACCAGACACTATCCGCAGCCCTGTCCGGCGACGGATACCGCATGACTGGCATTGGGTTGCCCAAGGACTCGGACGCCAAATCATCCGGCGGCTCGGACCTATTTGGCGAGGATTATTTGCGCGAGTATCACCGCGCCGACATGTGCGCGCTTTCGTGCTGCGGCTGGAGCAACGGTTCGCGGTCCGGTGGGTGGGCGTTCTACTTGGGCGTCAGCCGGGCGGTCTCGAGCGCCTATGGTGGCTTCCGGTGCGCCTGTTACCCTGATCTGGTCGCGCGATAGCGCGACAAGGGCATGGCATGAAACAACGCCCTGACGGCGAAGCATCGTTACACAGGAAATTTTGTGAAATGATTAAGCTCTTGAGCATTTACCTGAATCATTTTCCTAAACATGAGCGCTACGCATTGTGCCAGCGTATCCGGGACAACGCCTATGCAATCTATGACTATATATCCGAGGGGCAAAAGCGGTATTATAAAAAGACTTCGCTAACCGCTCTGGACCTGGCCCACGAAAAATTGCGCATGCAACTCTATCTGGCCTATGAACTTGGCTATTTTCGGTTCAAAGACGGCAAGACCGACACCAAGGCCCCGGAAGAAATGGAGGCCCATCGCTACACCACGATCAGTGTCCTGGTCGATGAGTTGGGTAGGATGATCGGGGCCTGGATCAAAAAAGTCAAAGAGGTCAACCAATGGTAATAAATATTTGGGCAGGCAACATTATGTGCGCGCTTTCGTGCTACAACTGGAGCAACGGTTCGAAGTCCGGTGTGTGGGCGTTCAACTTGAACAACAACCGGACGAACTCGAACAACAATGTTGGCTTCCGGTGCGACTGTGCTTTTCACCTCAAATCCCGCAGCGGGAAAAGTGGAGCACAGGGATTGTCTGTCCAGGCGCAGCCGAACTACGCAAGCCCCGCCCCTTCCAGTAGGGCGGCCGACCGTCGGGGCGGGGCGCTTATATGAAACGGTACGGACACATTTTTGAGCAGGCTTTCACCATGGACAATCTTTACCGCGCTTATCTCGATGCACGGCGCGGCAAGCGGAAAAAACACGCCTGCCATCGGTTTTCCGCTAATCTGGGCGCCAATCTGACTGCTCTGCACCGGGAAGTGCATGCCGGTGAATACGTGCCACAGCCATATTACGAGTTTGACGTGCACGAGCCAAAGCATCGCCGAATCTACGCCCCGGCTTTCCGGGACGTGGTTGTCCAGCATGCTATATATCGCCATATCTATCCCATCTGGGACCGGGTGTTTATTGATACGTCGTTTGCCTGTCGCAAGGGCAAAGGGACCCATCGGGCCAGTGACTATACCCAGCGTGCCCTGCGCGCCTGTCACCCGAATAGTTACACCCTGAAACTCGACGTGCAAAAGTATTTCTATTCCATCTCCCGCCCGGTCCTGCACGAGCTCAAGATGCGCAAAATCAAGGACACGGCATTATTGCGCCTGCTGTGGCTGTTTACGAAGATGCCTTCTCAGTTGGGCATCCCTATCGGGTGCCTGCTCTCGCAGCTGGACTCCCTGATTTATCTCAACCCGGTGGATCAATTCATTAAGCGCCAGCTCAAGGTCAGCCGCTATGCCCGCTACGTGGATGACATGGTGTTGTTTGGCCTCTCCAGACAGCAGGCCATGGAGTACAAGCAGGCCATTGAGGAGTTTTTACGGAAGCGGTTACGGCTTTCCCTGTCCAAATTTACACAGGCACGAGCCAAGCGCGGCATAAATTTTGTTGGTTATCGCACCTGGGCCACACACCGGCTCATTCGCAAATACAGCCTGCACAAATTTCGCCGGGCAGTGCTCAGGGGTAAGTTGGAATCGGTAATCTCGCTGATTGGCCATGCCCAGCATACTCAGTCGTTGCGTTATATGGCCCAGGTAATCATTTCCGGCAACCCCCTGCTTTTTAATCGGCTCCCCAAATCACACAAACGGAGGCTCGTATGGACGAATTTGATATCTACGGCCAGCAGTTAACCGGCGACGAGACGCAGCTGGAGCGCGAAAAGCTGCGCCGCGTGCAGTATTTGAAAAACAAGATGCGCACCCGGCTCACGCTCGAACTGGGCGACGACCAGGACACAATCGCCGACCTGACCCGGGCCGTGGTCCTGGGCCTGGGTATTGCCAAGGGGACGGTCACAGACCAGACAGTGATTGACCGCTACAATCTGTACCTGCAGGACATGCTCGATGGCTATGGCGGAGCGGAGGCGATCATGGATGTGCTGGAGGACAAAAAAACAGCTATAGAGCAGCATGTGGTGATGGGCTACTACCTGGCCAAGCAGGACATCCTGGCCGTGCAGGAATCGGACTATGAAAGCCGGTCCGCGGCCATTGACGCCGTGCGTTCCATCGACTTGCCCGGCGAGCCGGAAATAGACGGGGAGGAATAGGTGGTGCCGGGCAGAATCAAACGGGCTATAGCCACTGTCCGCGAATTCTCAACCGACGGCTGTTCAACCACCCCGGCAAGCCTACCGCCCAACACCGCCCCGAATCACCCGGAGCCGGCTGCTCTATTCCCTGTTGACAGGGTGGCCGCCCGCATGTACAAACCGCCCTGTTGACGCGCCGAAAATAGCCAATTTCTATTGGCGATTTCATTGGCGATCTTGTGTAAAAATCGCCAATTTTCACTAATAGAAAATAAAACAAAGTTAAGTTTTACAGGCGTTTAACCCGGTCGGCGGATGTCGGGAAAAGATTGGAAATCGTGTGTGCCCTAACCGGGTACCGAGGGTTCGAATCCCTCCCTCTCCGCCACATACCTGGATTCAAGCCCCATCATCGGGGCTTTTTTTATTGGCGTTTTCGTTTTCATTGGCGATTCTATTGGCGATTTTGTTGGAGATTTGCATTACCGTGTCGCCCATCTTGCGGTCCACGGATAGTTCATGCAGGTATATCTGGGTGGTCTTTATATTCTGATGACCAAGTAACTGCTGCACGGAGCGCAGGTCCTGGCGGTCATCTCCCAGGGCGCTGGCGATGTAGTGCCGGATACTGTGCGCGGTGAACGTAGGCACCCCGGCGGCCGTGCACAGATCATGGAATAGATATTTAATATCTCGGGACTGGCGGTCGAATGGCCTGCCCGTGCGCGGATTTGCGAAGACGTGTGAGCGGTGTCGCTCTGGACCTGCGAAGCGGCGTTGCAATATTTCCCGGGCGGCATCATTCATCGCCTGCTGTCGGGGCTCGGTGTCTCCGCCCCGGCGCTTTGACGTCCAGAGCGTGATCAGCCCGCGGGCGAAGTCAACATCCTCCCACCTGAGCTTGCGGATCTCGGAAATGCGGGCCGCGGTGTGCATCAGCAGCAGTACGAAATCACGCTGCCAGCCGTCCGCGACGCGCAGGACCTCGGCCAGATCGTCAGCCGGGGGGATGTACTTGATATTTTTCGTGACCGCGTAGGGAGTCAGTCCAGCCGCCGGATTAGGGCCGGCGAACAGGCCCTCGCGTACGGCGAAGTTGAAAAGCGCGCTGATCTCTATGCGGTATTTGTTTGCAGCCTTGGCCGAGATATGCCGTTTCGCCCAGGCCAGGAATTCTTTGATTGATTGGCGGTCCAGTTCGCCAATGGAAATGTTGGGGTTGTCGAGGTGGGCGGTCAGCTTTTTCAGCACCGACCGTTTGTAAATGTAGGTGTTGTATTTGAGGCGATCGTGAGCATCAGTCAGGTACGCTTCCGCGACCGCCAAGAAGTCCGTGTCGGTCCTCAAACCAGACTTTATTTGGCTTTCTTTCTCTCGCAGCCAGATCCTGGCCGCGCTCTTGGTCACGAACCCGCCCCGCTTTGCCACGCGTTTGCCGTCCATCCACAGCGTGGCCAGATACCTGCGACCCTTTTTGGTCTGATACTCCGTGACTGCCATACCCACCACCGCTGAAATTTTGCTTCAGATACGCCAGCACGTCATCAGTGTCAAACAGGGCGTTCTTCCCGCAGCGGGAGCCGGTGCGGCTCACCTTAAAGAAGTGCGGATATTGCCGCCAGGTGTGGTAAAGGTTTTTCCGGGTCGTATGCAGGAATTCGGCCAGGCCGTCTATGTCCACTATCATGTCAGATCCACCACCATTTTTTCGGGCGGGAACATGTTTTCCTGCAAATGCCGGATATGGCGATCTTCATAATCGCGCTTTTCCTGCTGCCGCTTTTCGATCTCGTCCGGGTCAAAATATTCGGGACGCTCACGCAGCATATCCCGAAACCCCTGCTCGGCCAGGCCGGGTAGCTTTAGCTGCTGCTTGAATTTTTTGAGCTTCATTTTCTTGCGCCGTTCGGCCAAGACGGCCCCGATTTTAAAGTTCGTTCTTCTAAACGGATCGAACCACCAGTGCTGTGAATATCCGGACCCAAGGTCTGTAGGATCGTTCTTTTTTATGATGTTGGACAGCTCCTGCATCTTTTCTCGAGGAGCCCTCCCCCAGATCAGCGCGACATCCTGGCCGGCTGGCGGTTTCGTGTAGGGGTTGTTCCAGGCCACAACTATATAGACTGACTTAGAGCTTTTCATCATGCCGAACTCGCCTCCGCTCTTCAGAAGTGTACCGCTTTCCACTGGGGCGAAACTCCAGGCCGGGCATAAATTCCCAGATTGTGTGCCGGTACTCACGCTTAACAGTTTCCGCGGCATTTCTATTCTTATTCATTTATTCACCCCATCCACCTGCTCCCGCGTCAGACCGGCCAGCCTTTGCAGCCAGTCCGCGGCATCGTAAAGTGCTGCCGCATAAACAACATTCCGTTGCGCCAGGGCGATCAAACGCAGTTGCCGGATTAAAGAGTATATACGTTCCTGGTCATCTGACATTGTCGCACCCCCACGCTTTACAAAATTGCTCCATCATTTCTTTTGTTCGGAAGCCCATCCAGGCCCAGCCGTGGATAGTTGCCCCGCCAATATACCAATCACCGGGCCTGCCATGAATTGGCCATGCGTCTAAGCCAAACTGTTCCTTGCACCAGCTGATAATCTCCCTATATTTGCTATCTCCCGGACTGCCAGTATAAACATCAATCATCCAAGGAAATTGGCTCCAAATTTCGTACATCAAAGCATCTTGCTCATTCTCAATTTTGAGCGATGCAATTTGTCGTTGATACAATTCAGTCCCTTTCGTCTTCTTCATCATTTAGCTCCTGCTTTTATATTTGATGCAGGGAGGCAGGATTTGAACCTGCAAATACTGGGCCTGTCTAATATCCAGTCTTTCTGCTCCCAAATAGGAAGACCGAAATAGTCTTGAGTCCTACGGGAACAAACAGGGGCGTCTACCAATTCCGCCACTCCCTGCATGATGGATTATTCTGCGATTTCTATAAGCTCATAGTCCACGATGTCTGGCGAAAGAATTTTAGCCTTGGATTTCCAAGTCACCACACCACAGCATATGGTTTCTACCTCATCATACCATTCTCCATCTTCTATAGCCTCATCTCTTTCAGCATCCAAAGCAGCCTGAGCATATTCGATAGCTTCTTCCATTGTGCTGTGCAGTTCAAAACCGTCATGTTCGTCAAAACTAAAATATTTGTCCATTTTATCCTCCTTCCGGCTATACCACCGGGCTAAACTGCGCATGCCCGGCCCCGGGGCAGCCGGGGTGGTAGTCAATCTCCTGGAACGGGTCGTGCACCTGGCCTTGGTTCTGAGGCTTGACCTTTTGCACGCGGTTGGGACCGTACTGCTTACGGCCCTTATCCCACTTGCGCTGGTTTTGCCGCTGCAGCTCTTTTCTGCACCCGTCCGAGCAAGTGCGCCGGCTCGGCGTCCGGGAGTTATATTCAAAAAACTCCCCGCAGATGCAGCAAAAAATAAATCCATTTTTCCGCATCAGATCCCGGCACTTCTTACAGTATTTAACCGCCTCCCCATCTCCAGGGAGCTGCATCCAGGTATTGCACTTTGCGCACTGCTTTTTCATGCGAACACCCCCAGGAGCACGCAGATAACCAGCACCGCGGCCAGGAAAACCGCTCCGCCCAGGACCATGTAGATCTTGTCAATTATGTCCACGTCCGCCCTCCATCTGCTAGTAGCCGGCCGCATCCCATGCGGTTCTTTTCTGGCCGGTGCATTGTCGCGCCAGCTCATGGCCTGTAAGTCCCATCGGCTGCGACCGCCTGGATTGAGTGGTTAGTTTTTGTCCGGCCAATCCAAAGAGTTCGCCCATTCAATAAGCTCGGTTTTTGTTTTAAACGTGTGGACTCTTTGCTTGAAAGCACTAGCAAGGCGGGACCACAATGCCAGAAGAGTTATGGTTCCGGTAAAAAACGTCCACCACGTGCTTCCCTGGCTGATCCAAATGCAAAAGATTAAAAACGAAAAGGTAACAATATCTTTAAAAACGCTTTCTGAAACTGATTCTGTCCTATCGATAACTTTAATTTCATCCATGCGATCCCCCCTGAAAACTAACGATTGAAATAACCGGCGCGGCCTTATCGCGTCCGGTTGATTGATTGGTTATACCTTCATAAACACAAGCCAGTGCGTCTTGCCGCTTCGGCCCGACAGATTCCCAAAAAGAGGACTCTGCGGAGAAAGCCCGAGAACTTCTTTAGTGGACACCTGTATCTCGTTCCATTTAAAAACGAGAACCCCGCCGACTTCCAACACCCGAAAACACTCTTGAAAGCCTTGCCGCAAATCCTCCCGCCAGTTCTTGCCCAGCTTCCCATACTTAGCGGCCATCCAGCTTTTTTTACCTGCTCTGGTTAAGTGCGGCGGGTCAAAGGCTATCAACTTAAAAGAGCTGTCAGGAAAAGGCAGATCCCGGAAATCAAGCTGAATATCCGGCTCGATTACAAGCGTCCGCTTGCCATCTGCTTTTCCATGAGATCGGTCGGTGACAGTGATAGTTTCCCGGCGCTGGTCTCCAAAAATAACGTTTTCGTTTTCTCGGTCGTCCCACATCATTTTACTGCCACAACATGGATCTAATATTTTCAGCATGAGGTCTCGCTTTGAAGGTATAACCATAAAATTAGAACGGTGCGTCATCCATTCCTGCGGCATCGTTTGGGAACGCCGGACCGTTTGGCGGGGTCTCGGGTTGAGTCGCGCCGGAGTTGTTGCCGGGTCCGGAGCTGCGCGTCCCCTTGCTTTCCAGAAATTGCACGCGCTGGGCTTTTATCTGGGTAGTGTACCTGTCCCGGCCCTCCTTATCCTCCCATTTTTGGGTCTGGATGCGGCCCTCAACCAGGACCAGACTGCCCTTGTTCAGATATTGGGCGCAGGCCTCGGCCTGCTTATTAAATACAGTTACACGGTGCCATTCTGTCTGCTCAACACGGTTGCCCGCGCGGTCGGTGTATGACTCGTCCGTGGCCACGTTCAGGTTCGTGACCGGGGTGCCGCTCTTTGCGTAGCGCAATTCCGGGCTTCGTCCCAGGCGGCCGACTATTATTGCCTTATTTAATGATCCGGACATTTGCCGCTCCTTTTATTGTCTTCAACGCCCGCAGGCGCAGTTTGCGTATCTGTTCCTCTACTTTTATGCGCTCCTTGCGCGTGGGGTTGCTGTCCAGGACCTCGGCCAGGCCGGTCTCCAGATCACGGCAAATGACCTCGGCCAAATAATCCCGTGCAACTTCTTTCGGCGTCACATATAGCCCTTTTTGTTTCAGCATATTATCCTCCTGTTTTTTTATCCGGCACCCGCGAACGAGTGCCGGACCCCCAAGGTGGAAAGGAGTTTTCCCGGGATGCTGCCGGGGCCCGTTTTCTATTACGCGCAGCTACTACCGACCCGGCCGGGGAGGCCGCCTGCAGGTTTGCCGCGCGCCGCACGGAGCCGGCGCAGTGAGTGAAAAATATTATCCCCCGAATTCCCGCATCACTATCTCTCCTAATCGTTGCCCATTCGCCTGCCCTGGATGATCCAGATCCGGGTCGAGATGTCGGGCCAGGGTAAACAGACTCTGGGTGAGCAAATCCCACTCCCGGCGCTCGCGGGCCGGGACCCGGCCGGAGACTTCACGGCTGACGTCATCAACCATGAGCAGGCAGGCGCTGACGTACTCGACCGGATTGATGTCCGCCTCGTCGTCCGCGTACCTGGCTGTCGCCCGCAGGTATTTGCGGATGACCGCCCGGCGTTCTTTTTCGGTTATCGCATAGGCCGAGAGCATACCGGACCTGCGGCGCTCGATACGCCGCAGGCAATCAGCCGACTTGCGCGGGACCTGGGGCAGGCACTCGCGGACAAACGGTTCTAACGTCGTCAATGAGTGCAGGGTTATATACTGGCGCTGTTTTGCGCGTGAGAAGCCCACTGTTTATCTCCCTGCAATGTTTCCAAACCCCTTCCAGGCCACTTGCCGTTTTGCCGCGGGCTGTATAAAGCCGGCGTGGTGAGTGGGAATTTGTTTGCCTGACGCATTTGTTCAAACATCGCCTGGCGCAAGATTCGTTCTCGCAGCCCTACGCTGAGATTTGCCCATTCTCTGTACTGCATCCCGACCTCCATCGTTTGTACCGGAACCAGGCGGCCTCCGGCCCGGATCTGGCCAACAGCTCAAATAGCCTAGCCTTTTCCCGGTAAGGCATCTCGCCGCCCCAGATGAGCCGGCGCATCTTTTTCCTGAATCCCGGTGTGTTCATCAGCATTACTCTGGTTTTACTCAAAGCCCCGGGGGATGGCGGGTTAAGGTTTTTGGGCTAGCCTGCCCGCACCCGCCGACCGGTAGTCACTGGGAGAACCGCATCCAGGACCCGGTGCAGATCGGCTTGATCCTGATCTGCGGCCTGCACCGCCCAGCTCTATCCCCCGGGACTTCGAGAAAAATTTTTTAAAGATCCCCAGCCAACCTCCCCGTTTTCGCCGTTTCCCGGCTGGCCCAGATTGATCCGGGCCGGGGTGAGCACAAAACGGCTTTTGCACGGTCACGCCCCTGCGGAGAGGTGGTTCCGCCGTTTTCGTGCTGTGTTGAGACTGATACTATCCAAATGGTTATTTAATTGTCAAGAAAAATAACCAAATTGATATACAAAAAACAAAAAAAAGGAGGGGGCTTGCTGGAAGCAAGACGGAAGGCGGCGCTAAGCTAAATTTTTCAGTATTTGTTTTAGGGTCGGCTTTAATCGCTCTAAGTCTTGGAAAGAAGCAACCGTAAAAAATTCTTTATTACGAGTTTCAACTTTCGGGTTATGCTTGTGGGGATGATAACGAACTAGCCAGGAGCTTTTTTTGTTTTTCTGATGAAAAACTGTATAAGTTTTAGTTTTATAACTTTCAACTTCGCATTGATGTTCCTTAAAAAAAGAAAAAATCCATTTTTCGGCATTTTTAACAAAAGCCAACTCTGCTTTCTCTTGCTCGAATGCTTTTATGGTTTCACTTATTTCTTTTTGGTTGTTGGCTACAAAATATTTAATAGCCTCGTCGAGCCAAAAACTAGTTGGATTTATTTTTTGCCTTAATTTTGTAAATTCAATATCGCCATTATTTTGAAAATCGTCACTCAAACCTTCTTCAATAATATTAAATATTTCCTTCTTGTCAACGCACTTGTTTATTTCCCTGCTGAGCGCTGTATTCTCTTCTAGTAAACGGAAAAGGTTTTTCAGATCATTATTAAACATCTCCAACAGGCATAAATAATAGTTGTTGTTTTCAATTAAATCTACCCGTAATCTTTCGGGAAAATTTTCAACAGCCTTTTCTAGCGCATTTCTTACCTGCGTTCTTTTATCACTGTCTATATGCGACTCTACCATATTTATAAATTTTTCTTCATCATTGTATGTGTCATCCAAGTATGAAGAATTAGCCAGTCTTTCGACAACATCTTTGGGCTTATTAAATTTTTTTGGGTTTGTGCTTGAAAAAGTTGGCTTGGCAGGTTGGACTGTTCTTTTTCGTCGCTTTGGAGGCTGTTTCTTTTGATGCTGGGGGGGATAAAAACTAGACTCAGTTTGTTTGCCTTTTATTTTATTCTTTTTAATTTTAAAGTAAGCATACACAAGATAGGCCAAACTAAAAAACAAAACAATCGCTAAAAGTGCGTCCATGTAATCCTCGTCTTTGCAGTATTATTTTTTCGTCATGTCGCTCCACGACCAGACAACCCTGCCTTTTATAGCTCGCCTTAAGTCGCCTTCATAGTCTGCATTTAAATCAAATATCTCGGGCAAGTAATCCATGTTGTCACTAAAAAAAACCACTAATTCCTGGTCGTTTTTTCTTTGCAAACGGACACGTTTGATTGCCAAACCATCATCATCCGGGCTTTGTACTAAATAAATATTCCCTGGGGGGTCTTGGGGCAAGGTATCATTTCTGTCGATTAACACCAAGTCGCCTGGGTGCAAGGTAGGCTCCATTGAAAGCTGCCCTCTTCCAATTTCAATGGCTGCTAGATTTGACCTATGGCGTATTGCTTCCTGTCCAGTCCAAACAAGGACCCAGCTTTTAATACTTTCTTCCGGAATAATACCAGGCCCGGCCGCGACCGGCATGCTCGCAAGGGGGACAGCTAGATAATTTTCGTCAATAGGCCCTTCAAGCCCTTCTTTGGCAGATATTATTTTGGGCTTAACAAAATGAACGGATTTTGAAGTTTCGGGGGGAATGTTATCGTCAAAAACAACGCGCCCCCCAATGTTTTCAACAAAATTAAGAAATTTACGTAAATTTGTAGTTCGCGTCCCCTTTAGTATCCTATGGACATACATTTTGTCCACGTTCCCAATCTTGGCAATTTCAGATTGAGAAACCCCATCGGACAACATTTCGCATAGCTTTGATTTAAAATCTTCGAATAAGCTCATTTTGTAATTTAAAGCACAATTCATATTCATGTGTCTATCTCACTATGGTTATTTTTTACTTGACTACTTGTAACCAGATGGATATGGTGCTCGCATGAATATCCAAATGGACATTATAAACTTCTTAGCCAAGACAGGGTGGAAGCAAGCCAAGCTGGCAAAAAAAGCTAATATACACCCAATAATTATAAGTCGAATTGTAAGAGGCCAAAGGTCTGGCGTGCATTCAACAACCCTCGAAAAACTTTGGCCTTTTCTTTATGGTGACTCGCACAACCCTTTTTCCAGCCATCCTCAGAATACAGACTCAAAAGACAAATACAATATATCAAAAGACCAGGGGGAGACATGATCGACCTGCGTATTCACACGGCCAAGCAAGCCTTGGTCCTGGCAAAAATGATGTCCGGATTCACATGCGAGGAAATCGCGGAGAGGTCCGGGACCTCCTACTCGGTGGTGAGGCGTTATTTCCAGGAGCACGACACCGATTATGCCCCAAGCATCTATCGCATCCCGGCGCTGTGCCAGGCCCTGGGCAATCGGGTCTTGCTTGATTGGCAAGAGGCGCAGCTCGAAGAGATGAGTGCCGGGGACATCTGCTCCGGTGCGGAGCTGCAGAGCGAACTCAATCGCTTGACCAGGGAGTTGGGTGAACTGGCCGGGGTAGTGGATGAAGGCGTCCGAGACGGCACGTTGAGCCGGGCCGAAGCCCGCCGGATTAGCGGGGAGGCGCGGGACGTCGAGCGTCAGGCGAGGCGCATTCGGGACGGCCTGCAGCATATGTCCGAAAGCACAACCCCCGGGGCCGAGCTGGAGTAAACATGAGGTGTACAGATCAGGAATTGGAGAGGCTGGAGCTGCGTCTGGAGCATTGCCCGGAAGTAATGATTGACCCAGAGGTGGCCAAGCGCCTGGTGGAGACATGCCGCTACTATAAGAGGCAGGCGGAAATCGCAATGAAGATAGCCGGCAAGGGATCGGAGGAAAATCCGCCCATGACGTGGCGATATTATTAAGTGGAGGATCGGCGATGCTGATTGGCATATCCGGGAAGATCGGTGTGGGCAAAACTACCCTGGCTAATGAAATTTGCAAGTTGTCCGGATTTACTCGGACAGCGTTCGGGGATGTCTTAAAGCGGGAAGTGAGCGAACGGTTCGGATTTGATCCGCAGCTTTGCTACTCCGCGACCGGGAAAGAGGCGGTGGTTTTTCACCCCGATTTTCCAAATCCCAATGGGGCCATGACTGTGCGTCAGGTGTTGCAGTGGTACGGTACTGACGTTTGTCGCAAGCAACACCCAGGTTATTGGGTGAGGCGCATGAACGAGGAGATCCCGGACGGGGATGTAATTATTGATGATGTGCGCTTCCCGGATGAGGCGGACTTTGTGCGGGACCGGGGCGGCCTGCTTGTGCGGCTGCTGCCCTACCCCGAGTGGATACCCGGGGAGTTTGCAGAGCATAAGAGCGAGACGGCCCTGGATGACTACAAGCCTTGGGACTTGTTGCTTGCTCCCGACTTCGGCGGACTTCCGGAGATGGCCGAGTTTGTACTGGCTGAGGTTTGCGCGTTGCAGTCTTCACCCCGCGCCCCTTTTACTACGTGACCGGCCAACTCTCAAAGCGGTCGGGGTATTATGGGTCCTTCTGGAG
>Ga0114983_1000047_pt1 | contig 43393 bp, 65 predicted proteins | sample Shrwel_input2_RT_FD_87182 | JGI IMG/M metagenome (GOLD analysis project Ga0114983, IMG submission 87182) | Subsurface microbial communities from deep shales in Ohio, USA - Utica-3 well 1 S input2 RT | ecosystem: Environmental > Aquatic > Deep subsurface > Shale gas/oil reservoir > Produced... | reverse complement strand
TTCTTCTTGACCAGCTTCAGATCAGATCCCATTGCTGTATACATGTCGATCTTTAGTGACCGAGTTGTCTCTTGGCTTTCGTTAGTGGCAGCGGAGGTGCCCTTTTGGGCACCTTCCTTTAGCTCTGCCATGAATTGACCAAATGTTTTCATGGCTGATCCTTACTTCTGAGCGTCTTTCACCATTTTGGCGATTTTCTTGATTTCCTTAGGGCCTGCCATCTCGCCGCCGGAGTAGTTTTCGAGATACATACCGATCAGCTCGTTGACATCTTCATCGGCACCATCTTCCAGGTCTTCAGCAACTGCTTTAGCGATCTCTTTCATATCCTTGTCGGACAGACCGCTGCTTTCGTTCAGGTATTCGCGGAATGATTTCATCGTGAGTCTCTCCTATGAGAACTGTTGGGTGTTGGCTGTATTTACTGGTTACTGTACATGAACCGAATCGAGAGGGCCACAGGGGCCCTCTCTACACCTTCGATTTAGTGTCACTTTCCGCCGGTGTTAAGCGGCGTGACCCTTCTTTCCGCGACGTGACCGCTCTGTAGACAGCATTGCGTAGAAGGTCCCTTTTGCGATCGGCCGGAGTCCGTTTTCGACCGCCGCTTCATTGCACCGCTCCCACAGCTCAGACGCTGGAGCATCGATACCGACTTCATCAAACACCATGTTGTGGAGCTCTACGCGACCGTTACGCCCCTGAAACCCGTGTTCGTGGATTGTGATATCAATCCCCCGAAAGGACCCTGCCCGTTCATACCGCTTCGCTTCGACATGTGCACGTTCCTTCGCAACCAGGCGCTTAGCCTGTGCTTCCAGAGTATCACGGAACCGAGTCACTGAGCGAGCTGATACTTTATACTTGCGAGCGATGTCCTGAACCCGAGCACTCGGATCACGGATGAATTCGGCTGCAATGTTCAGTTTTGTCTGCTGTGCGATGATGGTAGCCATTTTTCACTTCCTCACAATATAAACCACTAAGGTAGACCTTCACATTTGCGGTCTCGAGGAGTCCAAAGTCCGTTTGGATGTGTTTGCACGCTTTACCTCAACCGCACAGTCAGTATCACACAATACCGCTCCCCCGTCAACGAGATTTTCTTCAAAATCGTTGTTGAGGAGCGGTGCAGATCACTGCAAGAGCTGAATGCTTACTGGAACACAGGCTCCTTGAAAGAACTCGGCTTCATGATCTTTCCGTGGCCTCCATCAGCTCGGAACACCCAGAACCCCATAACTCCATAGCCTTCACGTCGCGTGCACCCTTTCTGTTGTTCATGATCCAGTTGCACTCTTCGTAGGCCTCCTCTGCGGTCATCTGAGAGGCCGACGGATACTTCGACCAGTTCGATGCTGATACAATCTTCATCGCCTCGGTGAAGGAGCACGGAAGGTTGTGGCGGATGAATAGGTGCGTGATGGTATCAATCAAGCGAGCAGCGAGCTCATGTGAATGCGAGTTCGCATCGCACACTCGTTCCAGCAGCTCTGCCAGGGCCCTCATATCACCGCCGCGTTCATAGTCTTCCTGCTCTGATTGATACAGGACAGGGTCACTCAACACCGACGAACCCGTTTGAGCTTTGCTCTTGAGATGGATCAGATACGATACCGTCACGAAAATGTCACACGCCCCGTCGATGATTTCGATCCGATCAACATCCTCAACAGCGTTGATCGTCTCAATGATCTCGGATCGGCTGTATTTGATCTGATTGGCAACCATGTCTGCCATTGATAAGATTGATCCGTGGTGCCCAACTGTATTCCATTTGACGACATCCTTTGTCCACATCATAGCAGCGTTGCTGGTGATGGTGGTAGCCTTCGGGATATGCGGCGTGCTCATGTGTTACCCTTTGTTGATTTCGTTGATCGCAGTCTCGGGTTCGACATAGCTCCAGTCTCGAATCTGTGCTAACCAAAACGGAGCTTTGCGTGCCTGGTTCGTTGCAGTCTCTCGATCGACGGTAACGAACGCGCTGTTGCGATCATGTTCGACGCATTCGACCTTCGATACGTAGCAACGACCGTCTGTCAGGTTATAGATGAATGGATTGACTTGCTCCCATACGAAAAGAGAGCTCATCTCCATCGAGACGCCGTAGGGGAGCACTCGAAGGGTTGCAAGAAGACCTGCCGGATCACGCCACATCCCCTTCGGAATGTCCTCCAGACGAGGATCATCCGCAGGGAGAACAGTAACGTGATCGAAATAGTACTCGAGGAACTCCTTGACCGGCTTCAAGCCACCGAACGGAACGATCCAGCCGTTCTCATCCACATGACCACTGAACGTCATACGGACAGTTCGATCGTATCCGTGAATGGATGCACAATGGCCAGGTGAACCATCTTCATTCTTGTCGAAGTACTGTGCATGGCCGCAAGGAAGGTTGTGCCATGCTTTGGTGCTGTGGACTTCAAGTGTCATTTTAAACATCCTTTTGCTTAAATATGGGTTATGCTTGGCAATCTGTCTTGGATGAGATTGCAAAATGTCAACTTGTCTGTGCTAACTGCCATCGCATCAAATCCATACTAGAATCCAATAAGATGGCAGCGCTTGATCGAGATGAGATTTTGCGGTATGCCTCACCTAAAATGCAAGAAGAATTCTTAGGTTCCTATTGTGTTCCCGTAGATCCAGCAGTGGACACGTGCAGCTAGATTGTACCCCCTCTCGCATGCCATGTCGGCTACTTGTTTTTGGACCTCCTCTTGACCTTCCACAGTCGCCGAAATCGGCATCAACCAAACCTTCGAACGGTCGAAGCCTGTCGCGCTGATATTGACATCCGACTCCAGCATCGAAATGATTCGCTCCAGGTCTTCCCACGTTGCTGGATCGCGGTTAACAACAAATTTGATTTGATAGTTGTCTGCGTGTCGGATGATGTTATTGATCGATGAAGGCTTGATTGCCTTGGTTTCCGGTTCACCAGAAACACGAAACAACTTAGGCGACATCGACATGAAGATTTCAGTGCCATGCTTGCGGATAGCATCGAACGCGTCAGCTAAATCGTCTGTAATGGTCTGCGTGCCGTTTGTCTCGAACGTGATGCTAGCTGGAACGTTGTCGCGGTCGATAAACTCTCGAATGATGCTAACCACACCCTTCTGGTTAGGCTTGAGTAATGGTTCACCGCCAGTAAAACACATATGTCGATGACCGAACTGCCCTTCAGGGTTGTGATCGTTGGTCATCAGAGCTTCAATCTTATCGACGACAGCAGACGCAGTGTCGGTATTGATAAGGTGCTTGTAGCGCTTTGACCACGAGTACCCTGTATCACATCCTTTAGCGAATACCGGTAGCTCTGTGATGTGGTTAATAGAGTCAACGTCTACTTCTTGGTATGGCAACTCATACGTTGATGCATCAGTGGGATCGTCTTGTCCGAATCCATCGCATTGGAGGTTGCAAGCAAACAATCGCAACCATGCTGTCGGTGCACCACAATAAAACCCCTCTCCCTGGATAGAGAAAAAGACTTCACTATACTTTATACTATCCTTCATATTCTTCCTCAATTGGGGTCATGGATTTGTAGAATCCGCACTCACGAGGCGTTTTGCCTCTCTTGATGTATCGTGTAGTTCTCTTGGGTTACTGAGCCTGTATCTATTAAATGAAAACGAGAGAGCAGTATTATACCCTCTCGTTTAAGACCATGAGAACTGCTATACCGCAACAAATCCTTCATGGACGAGACTGGTCGGATACTGGGTATAGATCTTCCCACCATACAGATCCACAAACAGGCGGTTGCTGATAGAGAAGTAAGTTTTACTGCATCTTGATCACGCATCATGTAGAAGTATGTCGCAACGGTCGCTGCTTGCTTCTCAGTCAGCGGTCCGTCCCCACCTACAAGAGTGAAACAGCGACCTTTGTGGTTGACAGATACACGGTATCCAATTCCAGAAACCATTGCAGCCGTCCCCCAATACTTGGATGTGCTGCCGCCACGATACGTGGCGAACCCGATGCCGTCGTACAATTGAAGCATCTTTGCAGCCTCGTCGGAAACGGCTACATGCTGACGGCGATCAAACAGATTCGGGGTATGAGCAAAGCTAGTCATGGTTTAGGCCACCTGTTGTTGGATAATGCGTGAGTGAGTCAAGACAGTCTTCAGTGTATTGGTAGCATCCGCTGAATACACACGAACTTCAACATCATCAACGTTATAATCACTATTCTCAATCATTGCGCGTGCGTTGTTGATGTACTGATCTTCAGCACAAACTGCTTCATCAACAAAAACGGCAGGGGTGCCGTAAACACCACGCTGCCGTTTGCTGAATATGGGACGAGGGATTGTAAACAACCGAAGGGTAACAAGCATGATATAGTCTCTCAATTGGTGTAGCTACAGCTTCTCTGATCAATCTCGATCAATCAACGCGTATTACGCGTGTCCATAACGAGAATTTGACGCAGCATCACTCGGATCCCCTTCATAATCATCGATATCTTCAAGATCGAATTCGTCGGACACGAGGGCCACAGCAACATCCCAGTCTTCAGCACTGAATGTTGCAATCACGTTAGCGTCACCGTCATACAGCGTGATGGTGGTCATTAATGTTGCTGGGTCCTCATCGATGTCATAATACTCAGCCTTATCGAGGTCCTCAGGTGAGAACGTTTCGTGGAATTGGTCGACAGCTTCGTTGACTTGCTGCATTTCTTTGATTGATAGCATGAAAAGATCCTTGATGTTTCGGTGCATTGGGTATCCTATTTACTCAATCGCCGTGGAAGATGCGGTCAATGATTGTCGCTACGTACGTCGAGTCAAGAACGGCCTGATCAGACTCCAGAGCCTCAATCAAATGCCTGAAGTACAAAGCATCGACCCCTGTCAACTGTTCTCGCAGCACTCGCGCATCCTTCAGGTTGATCTCACTCACCTGCCATGCGATTTTGAGAATATCCCCCGCACTGATCGTCCATCCCCGCTTGATGAATTTCCGCAGCCGGAAAAGAGAACAGATCGGGTAGAGGCTACCTTCATATCGAAGCGTCTTCGACTGCATCGATCGAATTGCCTCGACTGGCATGCTGAGAACCCCGTTGTACCAGTCGTAGTAGCACTTAGCGTGCACAAAGTCATAGTTGCGGTGGATCTGGTCAGGCTCGCCCCAAAACCGAATCACAAGCTGCATGCTGTGGGACAACGTAATAGCGTTCTCGGAAAGGAAGATCGGTCGATACTTCGGTCTCGTGTCCGCTTCATCGGTCTCGAATTCAGTCGTTGGATCACCGCTGTATTCTTCACCATCTTCTTCGAGCTCAGCCTCCTCAGATGCAGCAGTGCCCGATGATTGAATGAAGATAACGACTCGATTCTCGGTCTCGCCCTTGATGTTCTCCATTTCTTCGTCACGTACACAGAACATCCCAGCATCGTGCCCGTTGGTTCTGATGAACTCATCGACGTAGTACTCAGCGACCTTCTTCGCTGTTTCGCGTGTCCGGAAGTACACATCGAAGTCGTTGATCGGATCACCCATTGCCATAGAAGCAATCGAACCACCCGTCACGATCACATCTCTATGGATCGCTTTCTGGAGGTCTCGATCGTTGATTGTATCAGTCCAATCAGACAGCTTCTTTGCTAGTCGCTTCTTAATTGTCCGGTCTTGCATGCCTGCCATAGTATAGCTCCTTAGCGTGTGCCTGGTGGGTTCATGAAAGCAGGGCTGGTCGGGTAGACTACCATCAAGCGCACCCCTCTGTATTCCCACGAATCCCTGGATGGACCAGCAGTTACTGCATTACCAGCAACAGCATCGTAAGCTATTAGCCGATCTAGGTCGCGACCTTCGTCTGGTGTTAGCTCAATGTGCGCAATCGGGTAGTCAGCAGTGTCGATGATGTGGTCGATATCTTCCAACTTGAGCTTGATGTATACTGCCTTCATTTCTGCTTACCTTTGTAGTCAGTTTCGTAGAAGCCGGATCCCTTGAACTGAGGACGGGATGGTGCCGAGATGCGATACACCTTCATCATCCCGCTGCACTTACGGCATCGAATTTCTGTTTGATCAGTTTTCATAAGACGATCTGCCAGCTCCCCACACGCTTCACATTTACACTCTCTGAAAGGCATCAGCAACCCCTCACTTCATTAACGTTAGTGAAAAAGCGGGGAACCTCAGATCCCCACCGTATCTTAACTTCTTTGCTCCAACAACCCTCACCAGTCGCTCCGTTGACGGATTTGTTCGATGCTTTGCACTTGCGTGAGTTTTCCATCGAGGTAAACCGTCTCGAGGAGTTCCTAAATCTGACGAACACAAAGAGAAAATAGCCAACGCGATTAAAGGTAAGCCTAAATCAGAAGATCATAAACAAAAGCTTCGAAAACCTAAACCTAGAGTCACTCGCATATGTGATCGTAAGGAAATGGCAGTGAACCACTTTACGCGCTGGCTAAAGAAGAATAAGTTTAACTAGTCTGTATGCATGAGGTATTGATTTGATATGGCCTTAAACGAGTAAGGCTTTCCATACTTCTTGTGGAATACCACCCCTTCTGGAATATCAGCAAAAGCGATTTCACTTGGGATATTCTCAGCGAATGAAAGATAGTCCTCAACGTTCGAAAATGATTCGAGTATGTTAATCTCTTCCATCAACTGCGGGGCACGCTTTACTCGGAGATGAAAATCGCAGATGTGAGCGAACTCGCTGTACGATAGATACTCCTGATTATCGATATCGAAGATAGCAAATGCGTAGATCGTGTAGTAGTGGTGCTTCTCATGCTCGCCTTGAATGCCAGGACCGACAAGCTCTCCCTGCAATGCGATATTGCGGCCAATATTCTCATGGAACTGCTTGAGAGCTTCACGCGCACCAATGTCATCTGCACCTAGATACCACTTGTTTTCGGTGTCTGGCTTGAGGAGGACGTTCCTGCTGCAGACTATGAATTGCCCTCCATCTTCATCCTCAAACTCTTGCAGTTTCTCAACCTTGTATGTCGGATCGGTGACATATGCCAGAGTGCAGGAAGACCCGTCCAGCTTGAGGGTGGGAACGAAGATGGGTTGTTCATCACGCAGATCCCGCTCCAGACGTTTGAATTGGTTCTGGATGCGTTCTTGATCAGTTTTTCGTATGAACCAAGGGAAGTCTCCGGCAGCGTTAGGGGCACTGACCTCCTTCTCATATTTGACGACTCGTAACAATTCAGAGAAGTCGTGATCCATGATCTCAGACGCTTTATCATTCGCATAATATTCATCGATGACCTCCTGAACCTCAGGAAACGACGTGATCGGCAGAAGTAGACCCTGTGACAGCTCCCCCTTCATCTTCATCGTTTTGATTCGAAGCACTTCACCGCCAGCAAACTTTTTCTTGCATGACTTGTGCAGGAACTCGTATCGATCATCATCGACCGGTAGCGCTGAATCGAGTTCGTAGTACAGTGCAAAATCGCCAACCTCGAACTCACCTTTCTTTGCAATGCACTGCCATCCGTCAACCTTCGCTAGCACGATGAAGTCAGCGCCTTCGATCGGTTGAATGTCTGACACCTGCCGTACTGTAACTAGCTTTCTCATGAGTTCTCTTCCTCGATTAAAGAGAGAGGGGCTATTGAGACCCCTCTCGACTCACATGATCTCTTACTTGCTGGAGCAGCTACCGATCGCAAGGACCAGCAAGAATACCACACCCAGACCAATACGGGTTACCAGTTTCTGATTCATGTTGTGCAGTTTCCTTCTCTTCGTTGGGGGTTGTGTGATCAACCTTCGTCGACGACGTCGTTTTCTTCCATCATCTCTTGGGCATCGGAGTATCCAGGCCAGTTATCAACGCCGGCCGCTTCTAGTGCCTGCAGCATTGCCTCCGCTTCAAGAAGCTGTTGGTATCGAGTGTCAGGAATCGACACCATGCCACGATATCCTGTAATCTCTTCACTCATGATGATACGGCGCTCCTCTTTCAATTGACGAAAATCATTCTCGATCAGTATCAAAAGCTCCACAACGATCGAAATTCTTTTTTTGTTGAATAAAAAGGGTGCCGTATGCACCCGACCAAGGAAGGAGTAACAAGGCCGAAATACAGTACGACACCAAACGATCGACTGGTTAGTAGCAAATCTCGAGCTGTTTGCTGTGCTGGGCTCTGATCTTAAAAACCACTTTGTGCGGGCTGATCATGTACACGCCGAAGTGCCCTTCCTTGTCATCACGTACCAACCGAACAAGATCGTCTACAGCTTGTCGGGGGACATCCAAGAACGTTATTTTGGTCGTCTTCAGGTCCGTGTCATGTAGTAGCAAAGTGGCCATGTCGAAGTAGTCCATTAGTTGAGGTCGGGATCAATCCGTGCACTAGCAAAACTGTAGTGTTAATCTAGTTTAACGGGTTCTCTGCGACCGAAACAACATAATCCTCACAGACATCCAGGAAATTGATAGACATCGGTTTACTGCCATCGTCATCATTTGCTGTACCATACCACATGGGTAGCCCATGACGGCCACGGGAACGATCCATCTGTTACCTCCGATGGGGACACATCAATGAATGTTGAGTGTGTGGATGTCGCTAGATTAGCGAATCCTCCAGCATCTGTTAGGATGCCCCTTCGAGCTTTGTCTACAAACTCGTCCACAGATAGGTGCTTGTCTGTATCGTGAACAGTGTCCCACATCGATACAGCATCGACATCTTGCACAAGCGGTTCCATGTACTGCTCCTGAAATATAACATAACAAGACGCCGGCTTCCGCGTGAGCATATGGTATTCACGCGGAAGCCGGTTTCGACACAATACATGGATAGGGGAGCTCGATTCCATCGGTCAGAAATGCGAAATCGAGCTCCCTGGGATATCACTTCAGACGAGCTTGATGTGTGGGACTGTGTGTGGTAGCTGAATGGATTTGAGCTTTGGCTCCCTCTTCCGCACCTTTGTGGAACGAAGATGCCTCTTCACCAGTCAACATCCGAGACCGAACTTTCTTCGGGTTGCGCAGCTCTACGTTGTTGTTCCTGATCCAGGCATCTAGCATCTTGTTATGCTCGTCGGATATTGGAGAAGCAAACTCCTGCACAGTGCGACCAACGCGGGACACCCAACCTTCACAGAACCGTGTGGCTAGCTTTTGTTTGGCTGCAGGATCAGCTTTGGTTTCAGACATGAACCCTTTGCGAGCATGAGCAATCTGAGAGGCTAGTGCGTCGAACGCGTATGCTGCAATCTGAGCATCCAGATCGACACCGTAGAAGATCACCGTGAACTGCTCTGTCCACTTCGTGACATTTCGACGGCTGATGTACCCCCGAACCTGAAACGCTTGAGCTACGATTCCAGCCAGGTTGCGAACGTACCGAGGACATACACGACCGCTGTATACTGTATTGACAGCATGACTAGCCACTCGTGCATTGACCAGATGCTCCTCAGAGATATTGTGCTTCTCCATCAGAGCCATTGCATGCCGCAGAGCTGTTGCTGCCTCATTCTCGTTCGAGGACTTGGACAGGTCGAGGCAGCGTTGAATCTTGCGGATGATCCGATCGTCTGCATTGCTCATAATATAACTCCTTCTGTCAGGATTGGTGCCCTCTGTCGTTCAGGGCACCCCTATCATCCTATACTGATCTTGTTCAGGCAACCATCAAAACCCGTGAAATACAGCGATTGCGATAAGATTGCCCAATACCATTCCGATGAATATCAGTACAGCATCGCGTTTAATCATATAATGACCCCTTATATCGATTGTTATATCAAGCTCGCTTCGCTCGATACACCCATTATCTAAGATCGATTATGGGCAGTCAACTCTCGATTATATTGGTTACTCTGGATCTGTCAGGATTTTGATAGCTTGTGCTAGAGCGACATTTGGATCAGTGTACGTTACTGCATTCACTTCAGCTTCATCATCAGGATCGAATACTCCACACTCTCGGTCTACAATCCACTCGCATTCATCAACCAAGCAGATTTCGATAATGAACTCGTCTTCGATCGACTGAATAGCAATACCGATCTGATTGTATGGACTGCCGAGGTCTTCGAACGTGTACACTTCTGTGCCTGTTGACAAACCAGCAGATTCGATCAGCCGTGAAGCCGCTTCTGCGAGCTGGTCGGAGGTCATGATGATCTGATCAGGTTCAACGTGCATTGTGTCGAGGTCACGTCGAGTGATCTGAAACGGTCTCGGTCCACCGTTCGGAGCAGGAGGAAGGGATGCAGCATGCTGTCGTGCTTCCTTCAGTGTGCTGAAGTACTTGACGTCGTGCAGATGGCTCGATGTCGGACCTGAAGCTACAAACCACATGATGTTGGTATTCATCGCAAAAACCTCTGTGTCGTTTGACTGTGCCCCTATTATCCATGCAGTTCGAAGCAAGGGCAACCAGATTTGAAGAGAGCGTATCCTAATTGGTTCGATATACGATCGCAGATAGCTTATCGCATCCGTCGATTCTCACGTTAATTACCGCCGTAGAATCGATTTTCGTATCGCAATAGTATCATCGCGCGGGTTGAATCGATCAGCTCTTAGAACGAAGAATAGAAAGGAATAAACCGATCCGCTATTTTGGCGACCGAGACGGAAACAAAGAGGGGGCTGCCAATTAGCAGCCCCCTCTTTTGATCACTTCAGCTTCTGGTAGTAAGTGGAAGCACCAGCTTTGGTCAGACCAGCCCGCTTGATCATTTCAGCGATGATGTCCTTCCGCTGTTGACCTTTCATCTCAGCCATCACTTCCTTCGCAACGTCCATTTTGGACTTGGTCGGTTCCGGCTTGGTAGCTGTTGACTTTTGTTCAGTTGAGGTGTTGTCGTCCACTTTCTTCTCCTTCTTGGCTTTTGCCGGCTTCGGTGTGGTGATCAGGCTGAACATTTTCTTGTAATCGGCTTCGGACTTGAACTTGCCGTCAACGTAGATCCGAGAAGGAAACTGGTTGAACACTTTGCCGTTGCTGCTGCACTTGATGATCATCTGCTGGGAGATCACCACATCGTAGCCCATCCGAGTGCCTGTGATGCTGAACTCTGCACCACCCATCCGTGTCACCGTCACATCATCGAGATCCTCGACCTTAGCGATGATCTTGGCTGACCACTTCTTGATGATTGCGTCAGAGTTGCGATCAGCGATCTTCAGCAGCTCATCCTTATCGAGGTAGTGCTCACGGTTCTGATCCGTCTTACAAGCGCTCTGCACAACATTGTAGAAGTCAGCCAGATTCTTCATTCCTGCCAGCTTCGGACCATACTGCTCGATTTGAGCATTGAACATCCGCTCAGCCATATCCATGTAACGCTGAGTCAGGTCCGGCTTGATTTGGTTCATCGCTGTGTCGATTTTGTCTGCAATGTTCATCGTGTAGTGACCTCTTCGCGTGTGTTTCCCTAACTGATGTCCCCATTATCAGGGCTTCTTCGTTCAAAGGCAACCACTTTTGAAGAGAACCGGCACGCGGTTTTAGCGTAAATACCGGTTGACATACACTAAGGTCAAGAGAGACCATAATCATGCCGTATAGTTCAACTCGCTCCGAATTCGGGAGCACGATCACTCAATATCCAGGCAATGCATCTGCTGTTACGCCGAGCGACAGCACCCCTCTGACGGCCGGAGTCGCTCTGTATGTCGGTACCGGTGGTGACGTTGTTGTCATTCCAGTCGATGCTGTAACAAACGATCCTCTCACGTTCAAGAACGTTCCATCCGGTTCCGTTCTACCGGTTCGTGTCCGTCAAGTTCTTGCCACTAACACGACTGCCACTGATTTCATCGGGGTGTGGTAATATGCTAGGCCTTGGACACTCATCTCGTGCCGGTCAGATCAAGCTGGGACCTCGTGTCCCTCCTGCTGCCGTGTACGCTGCTCCAAACGTCCTAGTCTATCCGCACATCACTGCAGACTCTGAGTGGCAGGAGTCTTCTAGCAATGTAACCAAAACGTATGGTGTAGCGGATAGGCTTGGCCGTCCACAAGCCACGAAGATTACTCTTGATGGGGTAGACAATCACCATCAGTGGATTGATCTGCCTGAACCTCTCATCGAAGGGCACTCTCATAAAATCACGGTTGAAGTCAACCCGGATACCACTGAAGGGTATTCAGATGCCTTCCAGATCGCGTATTATGATGATACGGGTCAGATTGCAGGATCAGATGTTCCTGTGACAGTTGGAGCGGGTTGGCAGACATTGGAAGTCGCATTCACTGCTCCTGCTTACTCCGGAACTCCGAGCATTCGTATTCTTGGGTGGGGCAATGGAGCTCAGGGCGAATCAATCATCATCGGTGAAATTGTTGCCACTGATCTTGATTTGACATACACTGCAGAGGGAGCTGGGGCTGGTGTCGCTGTCGCGAGCGCTGACATCTCAACTCACACTCTTCCGCCCGCGACGTACTTCTATCTGCCACCACCAAAGAACCGATCGTTTGCGATCGGCTGGGAAGGTCAGCCTGCAGGAACAGATGTTCCAACCGTCCTTGAGCGCGACTTTGGGGTCGATCTGACAGCCGATGGGGTGTGGGATCTCGACGCGACAGAAATCCGCCCCCAAACAGAAGCTCCTTTTCTTCAACGGTTCTTCCGAACTCATATGGAGAAGGACTCATATACCAGCACGACGAGCATGATTCGTGGTACAGGCTGGGAGAATATTGTAATCTCCGAGAATCGTGCGACGTTGACCTACTACGTTCGGTTCAAGCCTGGATATGAATGGGTCAAAGGTGGCAAGCTGCCAGGTCTGTATGGTGGTGACTCCCCGTCTGGTGGTGCATCCACTGCCAATGGATTTTCGACTCGTATGATGTGGCGTAAGGATGGTCAGGGCGAGCTGTACTTGTATGCGATGAACAAGTCGAATCAGTACGGGGACAGCATCGGTCGAGGGGCATTCTACTTCGTGTCAGGACGTTGGACAAAAGTCACTCAGGAGGTGATTCTCAACGACGTCGGATACGATAATGGGGTCGCTCGGGTATGGATCGATGACGTTCCTGTGTTTGAGCTCGATGGAATCATCTATCGCGATTCAACTGCAGTGATGATTAATGGGATCATGTCAACAATCTTCTTCGGGGGAAGTAATAGTACGTGGGCAGCTACTCGTGATGAGTATGTTGATCACGGCAACTATGTGATCCGAGTCCCAACAGCGGCGTAACTTTCACGCAAAGAAAAACCCCAGGGGATCAACTCCCCTGGGGTTTGTTTTATCACTCTTACTCGGACTCGACCCGCTCATATCCTGCTTTGACGAGCACCCGCTCCTCACGAGGTGTTGCAGGAACCCAGTACCGACCGTCGTCACCCATTAGAACTTTGGTTCGATACTTACCCTGTTCCATGGATGATTTCTTAGCCATGTTCAGGTCGCTATACTTCATCACGTTAGCCATCGCGATTTTGAGCATACGGTCGGGGGACATAGCCTCGCCAATAAACTCTCGAAAACTCTTCATGATTCTGATCCTTTTTGAGGGTGGTGGTTATGCAGTTGCTATTTAGAGGGGAGGCTGCAGCCTCCCCTCTTATTCTTCAGTACACAGCAAGTATATGAAGTGCTTCTTTCATACTCGATGTACCGCACGTCTTGCCTTCCACACCAATCACCCACAGATCGTGATCGAAACTATAAAACAACCGTTTGGTCTCGAACTCCATCAAGAACGTGAAGGATGCAACTTCCGATGCTTGATGGATCTTGCTGCTACGACGTTTCTTTTTCCAAGCCTTCCGGCTAAGTTCTTCCCGCTCAGCAATCTTCTGCTCGATAGCTGAGATCGAAACACCCATTAGAGAGGCAAGCCCTTCAATAGTCTCACGATCGATGTTCTCGCGTTCGTGTTGATCCGGAAAGAAACGTTCAAAGCTCATTACGAAAATGCCCTCTCACTTGTTGAATGGCAAGGCCATCATCCCACTAATTCTCAGAGGGGGCAACAATATCATCCTTCCATTCGTATTGCCTGTATCCGATGCCGAGATTCATCTGAATCTCGAGAACTGTCTTGTACGCATCATACTGATCTGAGGGCATATACACGCCCATCTCAGCTAAACGGTCTCGGACCTGATCATACTCCCAATCAGCGGCACAGGCGTGATGCAGCAAGTCACGAACACGTTGATCGTGCTCAAGACGGATGAAGTTGATTACTCGCTTAGCCATCGTGTAGAGCCTCCAACATTGCAAATGTCTAGTAGATCTCGATCAAGCGAGACCCACTATGATGATGATGAAACCTTATTTCTTGCTGCCCGCTTTGCGACGACGAGCCATTTCTTCTTTCCGGTACTGCTCGATGTAGTCAACAGCAGCTTGAACCGTTACACGATCCTTGTCGCTGATTCCATCACTGGTCATCGCGAGTGCAGAGTTGAGCACCCGGATGTTCATACTCCATCTGATCTTTGGTGTATCCGTGTTCAGCCATCAGCTTTTCGGCAAGAGCTTCGTGGCTGAAATCTTCGATGCGGGCTTCGGCGATGTCGATGATGCGGTTAGTGTTGCTCATGTCTTCTCTCCTCCAGTTGATAAATCTATTATCCGACCATTCGCCGTGAGAGTCAAGCAGCTTTCTTCGCTGATTTGGTCGGAAACTGACCAGACATGATCGCAAGCTGTTTCCAGTACCGACGGATCTTGTTGCGGCCAATGGCCATTTGTTTTGGGGAGAGTTGACGACCGCGAATGAGCTGTTGAGCAAAGCTGGTCAGGATCTCAGCATCGAATGCCGAGAATCCAACCGCATTATGTTCAACGGTGGCCATGCCGGTTTGTTCATCGGCAGTCTGACGGGAGTAGATCATCTTGATCGCCTTCTCGACAGCCTTATCATTGGTGTCGATTGACTTCTGGATGATCTCTTTTGCTTCGCGCTGTGACTTGAACATAATGTAATCTCCTCAACCAGTGAGGATATCATCTCTCTGCTCTCGCTTCGAATCAACAGCTATCTGAATTTTTCGACGATGCGTACAAGCACCGGTTGCTGTCTGCGCATCTTGGAGGGAAGAGGATTCAGCTTGGATTGCAGCGCCGATTGCGTGATCGTTGACTGCTTTGCAGATGCAGATAAGCATGAACCCTCTGATGTTGGTTGCGCCTCTCGGACTCGAACCGAGGACCATCCGATTATCGGTCGGACACTCTACCAACTGAGTTAAGGCGCATCTAAGGGGCCGAACCTCGGAATCGAACCGAGCTATGTCTACCACCAGCAGCCAGTCTATATCTGCTGTTTCAGCAAGCTATGCTACCAGACACACGTGGTATGGTCACTGACACAGGCCATGTTCGTTCGGCACAAAAGGGAGGTGGTGGGTCCATCTGGACTTGAACCAGAAACCAACCCATTATGAGTGGGACGCTCTAACCATTGAGCTATAGACCCAGAACGATTGGTGGGGACAGAAGGAGTCGAACCTTCACAGCTTGCGCCACCGATTTACAGTCGGCTAGACTCGCCACGTGTCGTAATGTGTGCCCCCGTAAACCTACTTCTTGTGGTATCGAGTACCACGACTATCACAACAGAGACCTTTACCGTCGTCCAGATACGTGAAGGATGTATCGCCACATAACTTGCAACGATATTCACCTGAAGAATGTATAGTCAAGCTCTCTCTGTTGAGGAATTGGCTGGCACGCTCGGACTCGAACCGAGAACCTTCCGGTTAACAGCCGGATGCTCTACCATTGAGCTACACGCCATTTAACTTGAAACAGGACAGCGGTTTTCCGTATCGATGGATATGTTGGGTTGCTGCAACTGTCCTAAATTGGTCGGAACGGAAGGACTCAAACCTTCGACCTCTCGGTCCCAAACCGAGCGCTCTATCAAGCTGAGCTACGCTCCGTGAAAACTGTTGTGGTGCTGGATGTAGGAATCGAACCCACGACCAAGTGCTTACAAGGCACCTGCTCTACCTGCTGAGCTAATCCAGCACTGCTATTGTGTTTACTTTGAAACAGGACGACAATTAAAGTCAGATTAGGAGTCTGAATTTTGATTTGCTGCAATCGTCCTAAAACATGGTGCACCCTCTAGGAATCGAACCTAGGACACCTGGATCTTCAATCCAGTGCTCTACCTGCTGAGCTAAGGATGCCTCTCTTTTTTGACGGGACGACGTCTGATTTCATATATGTCAGATTGGGTTGCTGTAGTCGTCCCAATTTGGTAGCGGGAGTCGGATTCGAACCGACGAAGGCATGACCAGAGGCTTATGAGACCTCTCACTTTGTCCACTTGTATATCCCGCTGAAATTGGTGGGTGACCTCGGACTTGAACCGAGAAGCTCCTGATTCTAAATCAGGAAGGTATGCCAATTCCCTTCAGTCACCCCGGGATTAAACTTGTTGATTTTAAAGAGCGTGGGAAGTATTTACGACCCTTGTTGTTCAAATCAGCTATATCTTTCAAACTTTTTTGAATAACTATGGGAAGCATCTTCCCTTGTTTATTTCGAACCGTCAACCGCTGATTTGAAATTTATTTTGGTACCCGACCTCGGATTCGAACCGAGAACTCTAAGGGCTTAGACCTTTTGCCTCTGCCAATTGGGCCAGTCGGGCACACGCCTTCATTTACTGCGTGACTGATCGTAGTTCTTCTGCATCCGCAGCCAGTGCTCTGCGTCACCGATCTCAATCTGCTCCAGATTATAAGCAATGCTTTCGGTAATCGGAGCTGACCCTTCCAACACCTGCACGAGGTCTGCTTCATTGACGGTATGCATGGTTGCTGCCAACTCGACTGCGGTAATGTTCAATGCTGGCAGAATCCGACGTTGAATGACTCGCCCTGGATGTGGTGGTTGAAGCATCGTCATCTTGCTTGATCCTTAGCTAACAAAATGGAGGTTGCTGTATCCTGCTGCGTTGACGAACGCCCATAGAGTCATCACAATCCAGAACATCTTGATCAAGACTTCAGGACCCTGTGAAGTCCACCGAATAGACAGGAACAGAAAGACGAATACGATAATCCACAACATCGCCCCCATTGCAATCGGACTCAACATCTTTTTATCTCCTCAAAGTTTTTGGACGCCAGGACGGGACTCGAACCCGTATTCTCTGGATTTGCAGTCCAGCGCCATAACCATTTCAGCCACCTGGCGAGTTTGAGGTGAACCTCTATCCCTCGTACCCTGCGGTCTGGATTCGTCACCTTCGAGAATCCATATCAGGTTTGCAAGTGCTGTTGTTTATGTGACCGATTTCAGCCCATTTCGACTTCGTCTGTCACCCAGTCCTCTTTACCGTTGTGCGGCTTCACTGACCACACGTCTCCGCTCGAGACTCGCACACGACCATCCATATACACTCCAGTGATCGTGGTAACGTGAGCATCTCGACGGGTCACTGACTCAATCGAAGCGAGACCGCCCTTATTCTGCTTCGAGCGATGACGCACCAGAACAGTCTGACCTTTCTGGGGCTGAGCGTTGTTGCGAACTTTGGTGTTAGACATCGTAATAGCTCTCTTTGTGTGTTAGTAACTGAATTTGATCGTCAGAGCCGGAGCCAACTCATACAGAATATCTTCGAAATTCTCCTGACTCTCCATCAGCGTCTTCGCCATTTCAACGAGAAGTTTGACGAAATCGTCTGTCAGCTTGATCAGCTCGCTGACCGCTTCGCCGTCATCATCGAGCGGCGGAACCTCGATGGAAGTCCGGCTGGCGATAACTGCCGCTTTGGATGGGTCGACGTCATGCTGCTCAATGAGCACGTCCTTAACCCTCCGAATCAACACCATTCCAGCGACATTATTACACCCTTGACGTCTGATTGTATCGAGTTGGTCTTGTAGCTGCTCTCGCAGTTGATAGATCACATCGAGCTCTTGGTTCAACATGGTACTGAACTCCCTCTTTCGACAACGTCAGAAATTGTACCGATCATCCATCACTGCTGACAACATGATATCCATCGGGTTGAGTTGATCTGCTGATAGCACGCTCTTCATTAGTGAAGGACTGAATCCTGACACAAGAGCGACACCACTCTTATCGAACGACACTGGCGTGTTGCGTTCAGTGTTAGCTAGATTCCAGTAGACAATCTGCGGTACTTTGTACCCGTTGTTCTTGAACTTCTGTTTGATCATCGCGTTCGGTTTGTTCGGGCTATCAACACCCTGGTTGAACTGCATATCACTGAAGATGATCAAGCACTCGGGCATATCTTTGGGGTCAACATTATGCTCAACCGCAGAGTCAACAATCAGATCGAGTGTTGCCTCCAAATTTGTCGTCATTGCCCAGTTTGATCGTTCTGCTCGCCGTATTGCTGGTTTCAGAGCGAGCCCTGATACATCAACGAATTCAGGCTTGGTCGAGAATGTGATGAATTTGTTGCGGAATGCTTCTGCTTTGCATCGCTCGGCAACGTACAAGCCGAGACCAATTGCAACCTCTCTTGCATCAACTGCACCTGACACTTGATGCGCCGTCATCGATCCAGATACATCAACAACCGACAGGAATGATTTGTCGTTCGGGATCCAATCCGGTAGAGATTTCCACTGCTCGTTCGCAACAGCTTCATCCCCCGTAAACGCTGCTCGGACAACATCGTACGGAAACACTGCACCTGCGTTGATCTTGGTGTCCGAATCGCCCTTCACAAGCGAGTCGCGATACTCAGCATACCGATCAGGATCGTTTCGATCGAATGCTGCTTGGTACCGAGCGGCTGCAACAGACGGCACACGGGAATACTCAATCTGATCGAACTGCTTCGCTGACATCTGCTGCTCAACAGTCTCAGACAGACGCACCAACAGCTTACGATATGCGCGAGGAGTCAGGTTCATGTGCTTTCGGATTCGAGCAGCCGAGTTGTCAGCCTTCGTCGCTTTACGGGGCATCCATTTGGCACATAACCCATCCCCAGCGTATAACGCTTTTTCGATCATCTCGAGAGCGTCCTTGCCGACCGGAGTGTCGATCAAACACAGCACATCGTCCCAACGGCCAAGCTCAGGAATTTTTGGCAGGACGCGTTCCGCTAGTTTGTAGTCGAGCACAGCAAGATGCTTAACCACAGATCGGAACAGTTGCCGCTCACCCATACCCTCTCGCGCATCGCGACCATGCAGGAGAATGCGGACAGCAACTTCGGGATCTTCGTTAAACGCTTGTGCGAACTTCTCGACGATCAGTTCGTCCTGACCACGTGATGCCCCAAAAGCAAAGAATAGATCAACCAGCTTCGATTCGGAGGATCGCTTGATCTCCATCCCGTTTTCGGTTGTCGTTTTGTTGCTAACCTTCGCTATTGCTTCAGATAGTGTTGTCATTCACATTCTCCCTTATTCACAGAACGATGTATCGGTTACGGTTTGCTGCGATCGTTCTTCTTTTCTCTCTCAACCTACCGCAGTATTAAAGACGGGACGTGCATGGCTAATTTGATGTATGCGCGTGTATTGCTGTAGACGTCCCACAATGGATGGAGCCCCATGGAGGAATTGAACCTCGTGCCTTCCATCCCTCGCTTAAAGGATCGGTTTAGAAGACCGATGAGGGGACATGGGGCTTTGTTTATCGAAACTGGTTGTTAAAGAGCGGTCTTGCGAAATCGAGAATCATCTTCTCGCTGATCTTTTCGGAAATCAACTCTCGATTTGCTTCAGAGCGTTGTCGACTTTGCTTACATCATCTTGCTTCTCTTGGCGACGTTTGCTGAGTTCGGTAATCGATGTGTCGATCTCCGTCATATCATCTTCCCGCGAAGCACGAATCTGATGGAGGCGGTTCTTGAAGCCATCCACGAGAGCTTTGCGCTTCTCCGAAAAGTCGGACACTTCCGCGTCGATGTCGCTGTACCGAGGATCTGCGGTCTTCGGGGAGCGATTCCTCATGATTTTATTGATAAGAGCACGAACCATATTTCATTATCCTTTTGAGTTTGTTTTCAACAGAGTTTATTGCGAAACGATTGTGATCATATAGTCTTCAGCGCTGTACCCAAAAGCGCCTTCCAGACGTCCCTCGAGCTGGTGTAGTGTGCGGTGTAGGTCTACTACACTGCCCCCTGCTAGCCCACACCCGATTTCTGGGATCGCAATATGCAACCCCTTCTTTCGGTGATCCACCAGCACTTTCATCATAGCATCAGAAAACGCTTGCCATGAGATGAACACCAACTGCTCAGGCCAACGTGTTCGGGGAGCTATCATGCCTTTATACCCATCCTTCGTGTATAAGTTGAACACGTCAATATCATGCTCTGTGTTAACGCTTGAATAGGTCCCGAGTTTGTTGATGTCCCCGTATGATGTTTGTCGGTCAGCTACCAGACACTGGTCATGGGTGAATTTACGTACCCCGACTGCAACACCACTCCCCATCGTATGGAAGCAGTTGCAGCCGTGCGCGATCCCATCAACCTCAGCATCAATCGCAAACTTGAATAGATCACTCTTGATATTAGCTATCATTATATCACTTACCTGTTTCGTTGTTTTGGATGCCTGGGATCTGAACAAGCATTCCAACAAACACAAAGCATACAAACGCATTCGCCATGCCAAGCAGCAACGCGTCAACAATGTTGTGCACGTTTGGGGCCGCTAGCTGCCAACATGCAATCGTCAGGATGTACCAAGGGATCTTGAATTTCATCGCAACTTCCTCCTCAGAACAATCCAACACCGCGACAGTCGTTATCGTAAAACTCTCTCACTTCAGGATCAACGATGATATCCTGATTGCGGATGTTTGAGATGAGGGCCATCCCATCCAACGTCTTGATTCGAGAGAGTGCCACATATGTTTGCCCATGACAGAACGCTCCTCGACCGAGATCGATAACACCACTCGGCAGAGTCAACCCCTGGCAATTGTGAACCAGAACCCCATCTGCGTAGAAATTGTGGTCGTTAGCTACCTCGATATCGAACATCTCCTCTTCGCTTCCTTCGTCGATGCTGATGATCTTCTCAAATCGCATCCCTTCCGAAACGTCTGGATGTAGCTCGACGCCGTGTTTGATGCACTCATCGATATACTTCCGACGGTTCTTCGGGCTGTCCCCCAGCCACAAGTATTGCGGTTGGGTGTGTAACGCCTCGCCTCGATCTACGAGTTGTGATTTAGTGTAGTTGTTTACTGCTTTCATGAATGGCACAGAGTCGCGGTTCTCTCGCTTGATTTCCGACCTTGCAATCTGCTTGCACCGATCAGCCTTGTACCCAACCTTCAACGAAAGCAGATTCGCTAGATCCACAGATGAGCGGCCTGTAACTACCGTTTGGTACGATACGTCGTTCTGTGTATGTACACTGCTGAACACTCCAAGCGTATCCAGAACCTCTCGAATATCCTCGGCTAGAGTCTTCGAGCTGGTAGCAAACACAAACTTGTTATGTTGTTTGGATACATGACCGTCAGTATCCAATAGTCCGCTGATCAGAGCCGCTCTACATTCCAAGGTGGACGATTTCAGGATTTCGGGGATGCACTTGTTACGTGCAGTCGCGTAATCGAGACCCAACTCCTCAAGGTTGCTCCTAATCTGCTTGCTGTGGGTATACAGAGTAACGCACTGTGGTGATTTCTTGTTGGTGTAGATCTGACCAACTTGCAGCCCACGAGACTCCATGAAGTCAGTGAACGTGCGCTCTAGTTCAACGTCCGCTGTAGTGAAATCGATACGGTGGTCAGCTCGATAACTCTCGCTATAGCAACCATCTCCAATCAGCATCCCCATGAGGTAACTCAGGTCAACGGAGACCCCATTATCGACAAACTCAACAGGCTGAGCGCTGACCGACAGATGATCTCCCACACGCAACGAACTGAGCTCTATAAATTCGGGGGCTTTACCATTTCGCGCAGCATAAAACTGATGATCAGCACTACTGCTTACTGTACGGCCTGACTCGAGCGTGATAGTGTACTGCTTCTTTTTGCCAGTAGCCCAATGGTTAAGCACGTTGTTCCACCCAGTCCGAGACTGGACCATATCACCCACATGCAGTTGATCCAAACGTCGTTTGCCGGTAGGTGTCATAACTTGTACATGGCCCGGCATGCATTTGTGGATCGTGACTGCCCAACCATGCTTAATCGGAAGCTGCTCGTACGTCCCGATCACCTCACGTGCAAGACCGTTGCCTTTGTTGATGAACTCTACTTGCTCCCACTTGTAGCTCCCAACAAGAATCTCGCTCTCATCCTTCTCCATGAGGACCTTCACTTTGTCGCCTACAAACCCAACGACGTATCCGATCTCACCATTCATGGCTTCTTCGGTGTTTGCAGTGAAAATCACCTTCGTTCCGAACTTGAGTTGCAGCTCAGTCGGGGAGGGTTCTGAATCAATCTGACCCCACTTGCGTGCACGGAATGTTCGTTCTTCGCCGTCCAACTCGCTGTAGTTTTGGGTGTTGACGATATCCGTTGCACGGTTGGTAGAACAGATGAACGTCGGATCCATATCGAGGACATCATCACTGTTCTCGCTTCCAACCCTGTTGAAGAATCGAACAGACTCTTGGTACCCCGCCTTCTTGGTGCGAATGTTCTGCAGATGCTCGATGAACGTGGTGTCAGACTGACGCATGATCTGATCCAGCTCAATGTAGTCGAATTGAGCTGCCGACCAAGTCTCATCCCCGAACGCGTAGACTGATGAGTAGTCACGGAAATATATTGACTTATCGCGTTGAGTGAGAACCGGCGGAAGCTGGAAGAAATCACCAACAACGATCACCTGAAGGCCCCCAAACGGGACATTCTTTCGACGAGCAAGACGGAGCTGTTGATCGATTGCTGCCATCATATCCCCGCGAACCATCGAAATCTCGTCGATTACGATTCGCTTGACGGATCCGGTTGGACTGAACAGGTCCGCTGTCTTCTGATGGACGTTCTTCGCGTCACGCTTGGTAAGAAACGAGTGCGGAAACTTGAACGTGGAGTGGATCGTTGCGCCACCAATGTTGAGGGCAGCGATGCCTGTTGGAGCAAGAAAGACGCACGAGTCGCCAAACTTATCTTGAATCTCACGAACCAGCACAGATTTACCGACACCACCAGGACCGCCGATGTACAGGTTGTGGCCTTCAATCACTTTCTTCATCGCCAAGCTCTGCTTTTCATTGAGCTTCATAGATCAATTGCTTCCTTATCATGGTGTATTGATGATGATGATGATGATGTTGATGAACGACAACAACTACATTCTCTCATCGTTCTCACAAAAAGAAAAGCTCAAGCGACGAGAAATCGCTTGAGCTTTTTGTGGTTCTAGTGTGCCTGTTGGTTACTTGTAAACTTTCAGCACCTGGCACTCGATATCATCCTCGCGGAGGAGTTCGAGAGTCTGATCAACCAAATCAACAAGGTTATCGACCTCGGTGACATCAACCTTGGTCATCATCTCGATCTGATCGTTCGTTTTTGGAACAGCCCTCCACGATACCACCGAGGGACACCGATCGAGCGCTTCCCCGATCGCAACCTTATCGAGGGGGGCCCGAAAGCCCACCTTGATCTTGTAGAGATGATACCCACTCTCTTTGAGGTATTTTCTGAAGCTCATTATTGGTTACCTCCAGTCAGAAGTCCGCTGGATCGGATGCTGTTGAATAGCTCCGAATCACTGAACTCCTTTGTGTTTGTCACGATATGGACACCTTCAATATCTACAGCATCATCCATTCCAGCCGGAATGTCAACTACCAGGGCGACCCCTGCTGCAGATGATTCAAGACCGACGTTTGTGTAGCTGCCGTATACGTAATCGAAGTCATCCCAATCGATAACTTGGGTCGGATCAGTAGGATGGGGCAGTTTACCGTCACGGAAGACGAGTACTGCAGTCGCTCCTGATACCGTCTCATCGCTGGCTCCAACACTCTCGCGAATCGCATGGATCCAATCGCTGAATGCCCTCAGCTTGAAACTCCCCTCGTTGACTCCTGGATCGCTATGCTTATCTTGCAGCTTTCGGATCAGAGATGTTGACACCATCCGAACCTTGTATGCCTTACGGATCGATAGCTGCTTCCCAGCATTGTACACACACCATTCAGGTGAGCGAATACCATCTCCACCCAGACCTGCAGATTCGTGGTGAGTTCCTTTGATCCCTGGCACTGCTTCCATTTCGAAGATGTATCCAACCGTCCCTTTCTTGCGACCAAACCCTGTATCGCCGATATACTGAGCAACCTTGTCGAGCACGTTGCTGTAATAGATCCCGTTACCAAGCATACGACCGACAGCAGATGCGTCATTGGCGCTGATCACCGCAAATCCTTTACGTAGGATCATCGATGCTGCAACAGATCCAGTACCATGGAACGTCGGGTACATGACGGTGTCTGTTTGCTCGTCACGGAACTCCCAGTACTCAGGTTGAGTCAGCGATTGCTGCACATCAAACTCCTCGAGGAACTCGAGCGCTGTATCGCCGTGGCGACCGCTGTTGTAGTTCTCATACTCGATCGTTTTCAGCTCAAGCTGGTCCTGTGTGTTGTCAACTCGAGAAACGAGCAGCTCGCCAATATCCTCAGCGAGGTTGGTGTTCTGAACAACGCGATCGAGATACTCCTTGTACGACTCGTTCTTCTTCCTCTTGTTCTTCTTCATGTTGACTTTGATGTCGTTGTACTCGAGCACCTGAAGAAGACGAGACTTGTCGAGATCCATCAACGGCCGAATGGGACCATCGTAGATCATGTCCCGAGCGCCCGCACTATCGAACACAGCAGTGGTAACGATATCGCGGTTGATTTCTCGACGGTACGTGGGGCTATTAATCCGCTCCATCAGGCTATCTGGATCATCCGCCATCATGATTGTCTCCGTGATGGCATCAGGAGCATCCTTGTATACTTCTTTGATCAGACTGCCAGGGAGAGTTCGGATTGCTTCTTCAACATTCTTTCTTACAACGGCCAGCTTCTCAGGATAATCTTCAAGGGCACGTTTCACCATCCCAATAGCAAACGAGTTTCGTTTGAGGACGTTCGCGTTACCTGTCATCCGATCAACAAGATTCTGAACCTGATCCACTGTCAGGTACGCGGCAGCGAACTCAATAGTGCGAGCCAGACTTTCACCAGTGCTGGTCGTATTCGTTGCTTGCTCAGCAGCAATTCGACGGAGCTGTTCCGCTTGATCTCGGATCGGGCTACCGTCCTCTGCATTCGACAAGATCGTGTTGTAAGTGTTTATGCAAGCTGCTGGCGTATCAAGCAGCGGAGACTCAAGGTCATTGTTCATTACAGCAGTGATTCGAGCCACTGAGTCAGCAACACTGTTAAGCAATCTATCTCCATCACCGCTTGCGTGCTGCAGCTTCTCAACAGACTTCTGAATCATCTCCAACCGCTCTGGGGTCGGATCCCGTTGATCGATAAGCTGTTCAAAGAAACGGCCAAGTTTGAATCCATTCGAACGGATGAATGTGCTATCCGCATTTTCGACGATCAGTTGCGCAACTCGCTCACCATACATCTCATCTTGTTGCGTCTTCAGATTCATCAGCGTGCCGATTTCGAGATGGTTCGACATCGCGACACGATTAGCAATCTCTTTCGGTTCAACGTCCCGTAGCGCATCCGCTTCGTAGATGATTCTCATGATCATCTTTGTTTGAGTGAAGTTGAACAGGGCCCCACTAGCGATAAGCTGAGATGTCAGAATGGTAGCTGCATCGATGATAGGCTTGGACAACGGTTTGAATGCTTCATCGTTGAGTACACCGTCAGGAATTATCGCGCGAGTATCACCAAACACAATGTTGTTGAACTCATCCGCATACACGTTCGCTTTGGACCGTATCCGCATAACCAGTGACGTATACATCAGGTTATCGAGGTAATCTGCGACAGCATCGGAATCACTAACTATTTGTGTGCTGTTCGGCATATGGTTAGCTTTAACGAACGCGATTTCAGTATCTGTCCAATCTTGACGCGTCTTCATCCCTTCGTTGGACAAGCCCTGGATGGTTACAGCTTGGCATACCACATCGAGTAGAGCGGATGCGTTTACGCGATAGCGGGCACTAATCAGCAGGTCGATAAACTTGCTGATTTTGGTGCTTTTAGCCACTGCGTTGATGAGGGTGGCACGTTGCTCCTTATCCATGGTTCGGATGGCATCATTGACCCTGCTTGCGGGTCCTTGCGACAGTACAGTATCAACCACCAGATCGGAGTCTGACATTGCATCAGCTTGTTTGAGGCTGCGGTCAGGATATCCAAGTTTGACCCACACGTCAGCCTCTTCCATCGCTTGATAGATGGCAAACAGATTCGGCGAAACAGCAGCCTTCAGAGCATCCATGTCGCTGTAGATGTCCTGGATCGCAACCGAAGTGCGGTTCTTCTGGATGATTGCACGATACAGTTGTGTGCTGATTCTCTCGACGATTGTTATGTTTGATTGATCATCCAGCAGAAACTCAACGATCTCGGATGGATCCACTGCATCAAAATCGAAATCGAGGGCGACGGTGGGAACCGGAATGCGGTTGTCTTGCAGAGTGTTGACAAGATTGACCTTATCTTTGAATCCTGCACTACTTGCCTGCAGCATGCTAACATACTTCATCGAAAACAGATTGCGCGGGATCCCGTTGTCTGCAATCTCTCTGATGTAGGGTGGCAGTTCTGGATCAAATAGGTTCGCCTCAACTGCTTGATAGAACCCCTGCAGGTACGAGACTTCAACGGACACGCTCTTGCCGGAGATCTGATACCCAAACGCTTTAATCCCTCGACGGATCTTATCGTATACTCCTGATTGTTGAAGCTGCTTGTAATTGCGAAACACAGCAGCATGCACATCAGTGGCAGTGATATCGAACTTCTTGTCCCCTGCAGAAAGGACCATCGTCCAGGGGAACCTATGGGAGCTCAACCCTTTGTCCTTCAGGGCAGCTTTGACAGCATCCCATGAATCGAGAGGAGCAATATCCAAGAACGCTGCGATCACATTCGCACGAAGCGACATATCATACGGGTTGTCTTTTGCTGGAGTCCCACCAGCCTGTTGACTCGTCTTCTTAGCCGCAGCTCGTTTTGCAATTGCAGGATCAGGGTCCGGAATCACAGCAGATGTCGGTTTAGGCACATCCGTCTTGAGGTCCGGATCTGGCGCATTGTCGTCGGTAGGGTTATCTGCATCTGCCGTAGTTGCAACAGTTTTCATTGCAGCTTTGATTTCAGTCTTCATCGCTTGAGCGACGTCAAGAAACTCAGAGCTGATCGTTTTGCGTGCTTTTGCGCGAGGATAGATTTCACCAGCGAGTTGGGCCAGGCTGGTCTTACCATCCTGGTAGTCTTGATAGATGGACTTCATCCGTCCATCCATATGAGTTCCAAGACGCGCTCGCTTCATCAAGTCCCGAATCTTATCATCGTCGATGGTATCAATCTTCCGGGACTTGATCAGGTATAGCAGCTTGGTGATCTCTTTTGAAGCCACCTGATTGATAACCTGAGCATCGACGGCCATCTTAACGGCCAGGCTCATATCGTTATTGGCATCACCGATCTTATCAGGCCGGACCGACTTCTCGCTTCGTAGGTAAGAGACGAGTTTCGGCTGAGTTCGGTCGATGGCGTACAGTGATAGGAACCCCATCACGTTAATGAAGAACAATTCGGCTACCTGCCCCTTGTTGTTCATTAGAGTGGAATATCCTTGCTGGTCACTGTACAGCGAGTTCTCGAGAAGGTAATCGCTGAATCGTTTCATCATTCTGTTGTGTCCTTGAGGAGTCTATGTGACATCGAAAGTTGCCTCTATTTATACAAAAAGGCAGTCGGATCAATGCCCGACCGCCTTTTGGGTACATGGATGTTATTGTGCTAGACTGCGCCGATTGTGTACTTCTGGACCAGATTCCACTTATCGCGCTCGTTATGCTTTAGCACTTTCAGGGTCTTGGGACTTCCCATCGGGACTCGCCAATGAGCCGAGATTGGAGTTAGCAGCCCCCAGTCCGACAGATACTTGACGATCAGGTTCCGGCGAGCAATATCTCCTTCAGACAGTTCAACGGACTGTCCATCCAGCGCAAACAGCTCCTTAAAATGACAGATATAGTACTGTCCCTGCTTATGGAGAATGTGAGCCGTCTGGTACAACTCTTTGTTGCGTTCGGAAGGCAACCCCATCCGTTGCAGCGTTTCCTTCACTTTGTGGAACCCAGCCTTGGGGTCGTCTCCCAGGTCCACCTCGATCATGTTAGATACGACCGCAAATCGGTCGGTGTAAGGATCATACTTCATTGTTTGCTAACCCCGCCATCGTTAAAGTGTTCCTTCATCCGCTCTACCTCATCTTTCGAGAGCACGGTCAGATACTGAAGCGCGATTTCCCTATTGCAACCAAACATCTTTTGTACGGCCGCAATCTCTTCTTCGTTCGTTGTATCAGCCTTCACCCATTTACCGTACCGCTTTCGTGGATCGACTGAGTAGAACAGAAAATCGTGATGCATTCGTTTTGAGAGATGTGGCATCTTGTTCATCTCCCCTGCTAGTAGAATCGTGTCGAGGTGTTGCGCCAGCCCTCGGTTGATCATAAACGGCACATACTCGCTCTCAGTATCTGGTTTGAGTAGGTACTGTTTACCATAGCTTATGTCACCAAGAAAGTCAAAAAGTTTAACCTTCTTGGTCTCACCAGAGGATGACCTTGCCATCAGTTGAACTCCACTGTAGTCATCAACTCGACGCACATTTGTGCTAAGTGGAGCTCCTTGCTGGGAACAATCGAATCGTACCGTTGTGCATCACCAATGATACTGATTGCGTCAGGAATAGACGTCTTCTCGACAAATCCCCCATCAACAATATTCTCGTAGATTTCTTGATAGATCGCAGACGTATCCTTGAGGGAATTATCAGCACACCATTGCAGCACCTTCTTCATCTTCTTCTCGCGAAGCGCAATGGCCAGCCCCTTGAAGGTAGCGTTCTCGAGACTCATCAGCAGCCCAGCATCAACCTTGTTGCCATTCGATCGAGCTGCTTGTTGCATCCGTACGAGCAGGCTACGGATATCAGGGAACGTCATCTGTACGGCTGCTGCCACAACAGATTCATCATACTCAACCCCTTCCTTCTCAAGGATATCACACACGCGTGTGAACACCCCCGCTTGCATCATGTCCGCTTCTTTCGGATCAATGCCGAAATCAAGCGATGCAAGACGAGACTGGAGAGGTTCAATGATCTTGTTCGGGAAGTTTGCAGTGAAGATGAAGCTGCAATGACCTTCGAACTGCTCGAGAGAGTTACGGAACGCGGCTTGGGTGTGCTGAGTCAGATAGTCTGCTTCATCAAGGATTACGCATTTCTGCCCATCTGACATCAACCCTGCTGTTGATGCAAACGTGTACACCTTATCGCGGAGTACGTCAATCCCACGCTCCTCGGATGCATTGATCACCATCCATTCAACCCCAAGCTCACGGCATAGGGCCTTTGCGGCAGTCGTCTTGCCAGTCCCTGGCGGTCCAAAGAATAGGGAGTTTTGGATGTACCGGTCATTGACCGACTGCATCAGATCGGTACGGATCGATGATTTCAGAATACACTCAGCGATAGTTGAGGGGCGGTACATCTCCGCCCACAGCTTATGGATATCATCACTCACTTAGACTTCACTCCATACCGACATTTGGCAAATTCATAGGATGTTTTCCAAGACACTTCCCAATTAAAGACCTTGAATAACACCGTATACAGAAGAGCTCGAATTTTTCTCATTGTCTGATGACTCCTGCGCACTTATGACTATTAACGTGTACCGTACGTGGATTTCGACTCCATTGCAAGCCAGAACGTTTTGCCTGACTGGCACTCAACGCGACACTTCTTCGATGATGTGATGTGGAACTCCAGGTCCCCTTCATCGTTGAGAGCTCGGATGTCGCCGGTACTCAACGCGAAGTACATCAGCAACGCAGTATCGTGTTCCCCGATCTCAATCGAGTAGTGGTTGGTGGTGTTATCGCTCCCATTGTTGCGGTTGAATGCTACAAGAGAGAGTTTGTCGCCATCGCACTCGAAGCCGAGATACTTGAGATCCATTACACCAGCAGCACTCTGTGCTGATTTAAACTGATCTGCTGTGATCTTTGCCACCACGTCAGGATCACCCATCTTCGGATCGTTCTCGAAATAGGACTGAATCAGAGCCGGTTTACCGGTAGTGTACTTCAGCACCTGGGTTCCGTCCTGAGATCGAATCTTGATCACACCCTGATCATCGAAATTGAGGATCGGCTCGTTGATGATCTTAACAACGTTGAAGAACTCCCGCACATCATACAGCGCGACTTGGCACGGAAACTCCTCAACGATCGGCACGTTGACCGCCATCCGAGCATTTTCGGCTCGGCACCGAAGTGCTTTTTCGTTCGGCTGAATCAGCAGAGCTTGGTTGACATTGAAGACTTTCTTGATGGCTTCAAGGGTCTCTTTCGAAAGCACTACATCATTGGTATTCGCCATGGTTCCTCTCATGTTGTGGTTAGTGATCACTCACGGATCGTTATCATCTCATTGATTATCGGTATAATCAACAGGGCATTTGATAGTGATATAGCTGAGATCAGTTAGGCAGAGACCGATCAACTCTTGACCGTATACACAGCCACCGTCAATGTTGAACGCATTCTTACCGTCAGCAATTTGGTCGCCAATTGATCGATAGTTCCAATGCTGATGACCGTGAACATCAATCACACGTTGTCCCAGTACGCTATTATATCCCTCGTGCGGTTTGTTGCCGGAGCAGAACACCCACCCGTTGCCGCCATCCATAGAGACATCAAACTGCCGACGGATTGGTGCGTGTGACAGTGTAGCAGAACGTTGTGCCGTCCCTACCTGAGCGTAATTCAATGATCGTCTCAGGGTAGACTCAACCCGTTCTCGCTCATCATCTGACAGTTGCTGAAAGGTGTCGTGTGTTACTCGACGAACCTTTGATCGGCACGTTTTGTACCCATCAAGCTCAAGCAGAAAGTTCAGCTCGTGGTTGCCAAGCAGGTTGATTACTCCATACTGCTCAACGACATCGATCACATCAAGCAGGTCAGGACCTCGATCAATCAAGTCTCCAAGCTGGAAGATCATCGCGGTAGGATCCACGTCTCGGATTTGCTGCACAAGCTGCCGAAACTGACTTGCGCATCCGTGCACATCACCAATTGCCCATGCTGTTGATTGATCCGGTACTTCAAAGTAGTGGCGGTCATCAACCGCCGCCATTGGATTAAATCTCACGGATCACCTCGTAACTTTGATTCACTTCGATCAGCTTACAGTTCGCATTGTACGTAGCCTCTTCAATGAACGGACGAGCTGCAGACTCATACCGGTCGTAGTGCTTGTCGATCACTTCTGGCACATAGATCATACCGGTCTGCTTCTGCCGCGAGATGGCCCTCTCATGGAGGATCTCACGACTAGGGGGAGCAATGCAAATAAACATGAACGGAGTATGGTGCTTCTTGGCAATATCAACGAAGCGGGAGCAATCCCGCATCCGAAGGTTGGTGGCATTGACCACTGTCCAACTCACTCGATTAGCAAGACGGAAGTCGAGCACCTCTGCCATCAACGAGAATACACGCTCATTCATCTGCTGGTTGTTGATGTCGCCAGTCAGCAGTTCACGAAAGGCATCAGATGAGATCACCTGACCTCCCTCTTTCATGAAATGCTTCCGGATGAAAGTGTCTTTACCGCCACAACTTGGCGATCGCATGAAAAACAACATATCGTGTTGCCCCTTGTACGTTATTGAGCTACAAAGCGTCTATAATGCCTTGCAGCTCAGCATCGAGAATATCATTGTCTAGCATATAGTCGCTGAATTTCTCACGCTCCGCAACACCGATCTTATCTACTAAGCTGTCGCGCGTGTGGACTTTATCGTTCATCACCGAGAACAGGTAGTGACGTTGCTGGGAAGTCAACCGATCGCTCATGTATATGCTCTTCCGGTCCCAACCGTATGCTTCTGCGGGAATAGCACCCACATCAACATGAACATCGGTCCACCATTTAAACAGATGGTGTTTGATAGCGTCCAGAATCTGATCTGATACCTCCTCAGGCAGTTTGAGCCGAATACGGTCAGCACCTCCACTGCGATACTTGTGGATAATGTTCTGAGGCTGAAGATCCTTCTTGAAGCGGAGAGCCCAGTACTCACGGGTCTTGACTTTGCAGCGGAAGTCGATCATCGGAAAATGGATCACGTATCCCTCGATTCCCTGATCACTCATCATCTCTTCATGCCAGTTAGGGTTCTGTTCGATCAGGAAACGGCTGTAACGGTTTGCTAGAGGCACTGATGCAAACTCTGACATCATCCGCAGCGTGCCATAGTCGACTGGATACCACCCCTTCTCTACTCCACGCTCCAAGTGCTCATCGAGCCACATATACGCATCGAGCATCACCATCACATTGGACCCATCGGGACTATACCGCTCGATCTGGCTGTTGTATAGTGTGTGCTGGTCGTAATCTGCAAGCACCTCAAACATCACAGTCATGTTTCGAAACACTTCAGCATCGAGCATTCGATCGAATGCTTCCGCGTACTTCTCATAGAACAGCTCGATGTCAGCGTTCAGCAAATCGTTGTCGGGATTAGGTAGCGACCCTTTAGTCGACATCACCACGTGTTGCTCACCATCATCGTCAACGAACGTAGAGAGAATGAACAAGTGACCGTTGACCTTATCGAAGATTTCATACTCTTCGGTCTCAAGTAGCATGCTGACGGCCTCATGAGACGTCTCGGGAACTTCACCCACGTTAAAGATTTTGGTGAACGGGCGGTTGACAGGCTTGCCTTGGTAGTATAGAGCTCCGCGATGGCTTTTCGTGATGTGATTCCAGTGCTGGTTGAAAAAGCACGGCTTCGTGTAGCAGAAGATTTCGTGACCTTTCGCATCGGTTTTGCGAGAGAGCCAACCCTTTTGAGTTTCTTCCAGTGCCTGCTTATACATATTATCCATCTTATCGTGCCACCTTATTCATACTCATGATAATTTGGGATTTCTCTGTGACGCCGCTTACAACAGGGTAAGGTGCCATCGCTCCACATCCTGAACAAGTCAGGAACTGATGCTCGCTTCGTTCAATCTGGCTGTAGCACTCACTGCAGATCCACATTTGCATAGGCTTCTTCTTATCTGCTCTGTAGTCGAAGTCCGGACGACGATCGACCTGATGCATCATTGATCGCACTCGGTAAGTCGGGAGCAAATCCGTTTCGCTGGATTTCGACCCATCTGGATACCAAATGAACAGCTCGTCCCCGTATGCGTAGAACCGGTTAGATGACCAGAACCTCATATACGTCCCATCAGCAAACTGAATGGTCGTGTGATGGCGACCCCGAATTTTACTGATCACTCTTTTGTTGGTGAACAGGTCGTATACTTCCTTCGAGGTCTCTTTATTCCGTTCTGCGTTGTTGAGAATGTTGAATCTGATTCGAGCCCAGTGGCAGATCCACCAGTCGTCTTTGATCCCATTATACTTTAGGTTCGCTTGTTGCTCATCAGATAATCTAGCCATCACGCATCACCTCTCATCATCCTTTAATCCATATCGATTACAGGGAATTGGACGTCTTGCCGTTTTGTTGCGCCGCAATTGATGCATTTGGGTACATCTGATACTACCGAGCACCAGATAGAGTACACGCACACCTTACCACCACACTTCGAACATACACCGACCTGAATCAATCCAGGAGGCACGTAACCATTACTGTTGTCAATCATGAGAATTGATAGCTCCCAGTAGAGAACGGAACACGTACACGACAGCCCTGCTGATTAGTGCTGTCATAATCATAGCCAGCCGACACACTCCACATAACCAAGCAAGTGGCCATGCAAGAATCACCAACGTGGTGAATTGACGCATACGGGGATCAAGTTGCGTGGCCAACTGTGTTGTGACACTACCGACTACTAACCAGCCGATGATCCATCCAACAACCGTCCACATTATTTCTTCCTCTTTTCACTGTTCCGCATACGACGATCGACTCGATCACATACTTCATCAACGATGGCTTTGATCAGAGCCATACTGATGATAGGCAACCACAGAACGGCGTAACAGGTTCGCTCCCATAACGTTACATCACCCGTGTATGATTTGCTGGCGTAGTACCCCAGAACCATACCAACTACGATATACACCAACATATACAGAACCCACATATCAATTACCCCTCTTTGTTGTCACTATGCTTTTTGGACGGACGAAGATGAATCAGCTTGTTGCAGACAGCGTGCGTGATCCAATCGATACCTTTCAACACCGTCAATGAGAATGCGGTTGTGATTCCTAGCATCGCATAGAATCCCCATCCGATGGTTACATCCTCTTTGGTTGCTGATCTAATTTCTAGGTAGTCCACCACAACGGTCGCAATGATGCGACCTATGATCAGATACCCTATGATTGTAGCAACTCCAACGATAACGGCCATCATTGCGCTATTGCTCCCTCTATTAGTTAACGATTTCTGTGAACCCGCTATTGAGTTTGAAGCGGATCGCAGACTGGAAATAATCCTGGAACTCGTCAAACCGCTGTGTTACCACAAACAGGTTCTTGTCTTTCAGCTTGTCGTTTGCAAGTCGCATGAATGCTTGAACCCCCTCCGCGTCAAGATTCTCTAATACTTCATCGAGGAACAGAACGTTGGTTACAACGCTGTTTTTGATGGCTGCAACTTCCAACAATGCGAGCCAGATTGCTAGATTGACACGAGCTCGCTGCCCTGTCGACAGGTTGTCGAGAACGAACGACTCTTTGTGCATTGCTGAGAATGACTCGTTGAAGTTTTCGTCGAGAGTCATCCCGATGTAGAACTCCATGCTGATCAGGTATTCGTTGATTTTCTTGTTGATCAGTGAGATGTACTCACTAACAATTTGAGCTTTGATCCCTTGGTCACCGAGAATATGCTTCATATCTTCAAGCACTTCACGATCTATCATCACCTCTCGTAGACGCTCTATTTTCGTTTCTAACGCGTTTTCTACATCGTGCTGATCACTGATAGCTTTCTCGAGCGAACTCTTCTCAGAACGTGTTTTTGAGCGTGTCTCGATCCGTTTGATTTCCTGGGTGTGGGTTTGAATCTTGTATCGAAGCTGTTCGACTTGATGTTTAATGTATTCGCGCCGAGTGGCAACCTTGTCGAGCTTTTCAAACTCCTCGCTGGCTGCTGCCACGTATTGCATCATCTCTTCAACGGCGTCATCAATCTCCTTCAGTCGATATTTGGTTGCCTCTGATTTCTGCTCCCGTAACGACTCATCGATTAGCTGTTCGCAAGTGGGACACGAGTCGTTATCCTTGAAGAATTCAAGGTCTTGTTTGATTCGCTTCCGTTGGGCACTGAAATCGACAGCGATCGAATCATATTCCTTTAGATCCTTTCGCAGCTTGTTCATCCGCTGCTCATCAAGGTCCTCGATTTCGCTGAGAAGGGAGTCGATCTGTTGCTCCAGCAGTTCGATCTCGTCGGTGTGGGATTTGATCTCTTCAGCCGTTTCGTCCTGTGCTTCTTCGAGCTGTTGTTTGATTTGGGTTACGAGTGCTTTCTTGCCCTCTACGTCTCGTCGGAGTAACTGAACTTCGTGATCCAGATCACTTTCGGTATCCTTGGCTTCTTTGAGCTGCGATTTGAGCTCATCGTTCATGTCACTGAAGATCGAAATATCAAGTATGTCCTCTACAACCTTCCGACGATCAGCGGCCCCCATATCCATGAACGGAACAAACCGCTCTTTGTTCAGGACAACAATCTGGCACCACAGCTTGAAGTCCATCCCAATGATCAACTCGAGCATCTTTTGCATGTCCCGAGCATTCGCTCGCTGGTCAAGCATCTCGCCGTTTTTGTACACCTCAAACTTTTTGGGCTTCTCGCCACGGATCACTTCGTACGTGTTCCCATGTTTGGTAAAGCGAGTATGGGTATACATCCCCTTCTTGTTGGTGGTGTTGATAGCACCACTAATCTTGAGCCCGCTTAGCATCTTCCCGAACAGGTTGTATGTGAGAGCGTAGTTGAGTGTTGTTTTGCCAGACCCATTCTGTCCACCAATGACGGTGGACAATGATCGATCAAGCTGAATCTTCATTGGGTGGTTGCCTACAGACTGGAAGTTCTTGTAGGCAATCTCGTGCAACTGGATCATTCGACCTCCACTCGACGACTGCGAGCTGCTTCAAGGATTTGATTGAATACTACTTGAGCTCGCTCGGGATGACGACTGCCTTTGATATACGTATCAGCGTACTCGTCAATTGTACGGTTCTCGGGATTGCTCTGTTTGGCGTTTTCATCATCTGTTGAAACTTGGTCGAGGATGGTGTTGTCGATCACATCGACAGAGACAGGCTTGTGCTTTTCAATCCGAGAGATCAACTCTTTGCGTTCGACCTTGTCGTGCTCGTCTTCGATATACACGCGAACAAACTGACCTTCGACCACGTCTTTGAGGTCGCTATCATCAAGCTCAAGGGCAGTTTCATAATCCACTGCCGAGAACAAGCAGTATTCGTTTTCGATCGGCTCAAGTTCATTGGTGTGGGGATCGTATAGATGGAACCCTCTCCAATCATCATAATCCTGCCATGTGTAATGAAACAACGCACCCAGATACTGAATGTTTGACCCGTAACGTGATTTGTGATGGAAGTGACCTGACCAAACCTGATTGAATCCTTTGAAGGTGGCAGCATCGGTACCATGCTCACACACCTTCGAGTTCTTGTACATCTTGGCACCCTCAATCTCAAAGTGCCCGAGTAAGATGTAATCATCCGTGGCAAGGCCCTGAAGCTCAGGTAGAAGATCCTCAGTGCTTGCATTAAGCCACGGACACAATACGATCTTCTTGCTCCCGCCTGTCTCAATGATTTCGAGTTTGTCATATACCACATTAACGTTCGGTGAAGTGCTCAGGATAGCAAGGGAGTTAAGGTCATTGGTGTTCCGATACATCGTATCGTGGTTGCCTGCGATCACGTACATCGTTGCACCAGAATCTTCCAGCAGCGGAAGGAACTCATGGATGATGTAGTTGATCCCTGCGATCGTCACATGGTTACGGTTATCGAAGAAGTCACCGCCATGTAGGATGGTCTTGATATTGTTCTGTTTGATGTACGGGAAGAACACATCTCGATAGTACTCACGAAATAACTGCCTGAATGTTGCTGATCCGTTTCGTGCCTCGAGATGTGTATCTGTGATAATGGCTAACTTATCTGATGTCATTGCGTCACTCCGACAGCGAGTTATTCGGATTCGCTATTGTCGTTCTCATCATCATCAAATTCAAGCGTGACGTTCTGGATCTGCTTTCGGCGACGTTCGGCATGCTTCTCACGACGCTCTTGCATGCGCTGTTCGTATTGGTGAACCTGCTCGACGCGTTCTGCAAAGATGTCATTCGTTTCATTGACTTGCTCGAAATCGCTTTCTTCAACATTAGCGTCTGTTAAATCAGCCACGAACCCGTGAGAGTCGACAAAGCTCTTATTGCGGACATATACTTCGCGCTTCTCAAAGTTAAGTTGTTCGCGGATAGCGTTGTCGCAGATTTGCGTTAGATACGCAAACGGGTTGTTATACTTGTCTGGATCGAAATTGTGCCCGTTGCAGGTTGCAGTGAGGATAGCATTGCCGATCATCTCCTCCTTCCAGTTGTTGGTGTATCCAACATACATTCTGGAATTGCATCGACGAGTGGCAATCTGAATGATTGCTTCACCAATCTTATTCGTTAGCGGAGGAACTGGCTTCCCTTCAGCAAGAGCTTTCTTCTTCGTCTCATTGTACCGAACAAATTCTTCATACAGCTCTCGGTTGTTGATATAGTTATTGTCCTTCCCTGGCTTGAGCTTATCCTGCTTGATCAGTTCAAATTCGATACTATCGATATCTTGATGGTCAATCTGCTGTTTAGTTGATGTCATTATATTATCTCTCGCTCTCTTTTGTTTGAAACCCATTATACAAAACACTATATGGGAACATATGAGACCATGACAACAACCAGAAGCAACTTTTTACTCTGGAATTTTTAGGTCGATGAAATTGACCTTGAATTGCTCCTTGATATAAAATTGGAGTCTATCTTCGATATGGTCCAGGACATGATTGGCCTTGCCATCATACGGTAGGCTATCAACCACATCATATATTTGACCTACTTTCTTAGTAGTATGCAATCTCATCAGACGACCAATTGATTGAAGAACTCGAATCTGAGATCGGCTCGACGACACTGCAAACATATTGTGCAACTTTTTAATCGATACTCCCTGTTGCATTATCGAGTACGTAGCGAATATAATGGCGTTATCATGGTTTTCAATTCCTACTCGAATATGTTCTCGCTCACTACTGTCAGTATCACCCGTAATCAGGAAGGCTGGATTATCAAAGCGTTTACAATACTCCTCGTACAATTTCTTGCCATAGTTCTCAACTCGGTCAAACAAGACCAGAGTGTTTCCAGGGGTGGCATGGATAACATCAAGCAGAAGATTGTTTCTCCGCTCGTGGCTGTACAGAAAATCAAGCTCTGTTTGGTAGCTCTGGGTTGGGGAGGTAGCAGTCTGCTTCAGGTAAGCCAAATCATGAGCATCCTGGGCTGGATACTTCAGAGTAATTACATTGACGGCAATATCAGAGGCTCGACCTTGATCAATGATCTCTTTGGCAGTAACAAACCTACGCTTAGGGCCCAGCAGACCTTGAATGACCATTTCGTTACACTCAGTACCATCAAGAGTACCTGTCAGGCCATGACGGAATGGACAAGCGGTAGCAGATTCAATCAGTCGCGTCAAAACATCAGCCGAAGCAGTATGACACTCATCGACAAAGATCGCACCACAGTCTTCAAACATCCACAGCGGCATCTTTTGCATCGACTGCCATGTCGAGATCACAATCTGCTTATCGATGTTCTTGGGGTGCTTGCTGGTAACTCGCTGACAATGCTTATCAACGTTCCAGTTAGTTCCTGTAGCAAACTCTTTAAAGTTCGTGTATAGCTGCTCAACGAGGTTGATAGACGGTACAGCGATGAAGATTTTTCGATCCTCGAGTTCATCCATCAACTGGTACAGGCGTGCAGCGATATACAGAATCAGACTCTTGCCGGCAGACGTTGCCGCGAGACAAGTTGATCGATTCATATTGATCATGTGGAGAATTGATTCAGCTTGATAATCATACAGCTCAATTGGATTGCCTGCATCATCTTTTGGCTGGATCAAGTTCTCAACGATATCGGAAAGGTCTTCCTCGGTGAACTCATCTTCGTTGGGATACAGGGCAGGATCGATGTCTACAGACACGCCCTGCTTATCGAAGAACGATAGCAGAGGGATGAGTAGGCCAGTGTACATCCTTTTAGTGCGACGATTGTACAGCCTCTTGATACCATCCCATTTCCCTGCACGCACACGAGGATCAAACTTCGCTTTCGGCACCTTGAAGGAAAATTTGTCTTGGATATCGAGCTCGGTAGCAATCTCGCGACACGACACTTTCATAAACGTGTCGTTGATTTTTGTGATGGTGACATCGGCCATGGAGTTGATCAGTCCTCTAAGTAGTCAGCGATTACCCTCAAAAGTTGGTTAACGGGTATAGACACTTGAACAGAAGGTAACATCGTGCTTGTTTGTTTATGGGCCATGTATCGGTGGTGTCCATCGATGACAAACATGTCGGAGCTGATAATGACCGGTTTTGTGTCATTTGTGTTGATGGACTTGATGATGGCATCAACTTTATTCTGGTCGTAATCAGTCTGAATAGGTTTCATGTGTGCAGGATCAGCCTTCATGCGAACCCAGCTAATACCCGCTTTGCTTAGATGTCGAGTAAATTTCGACACATCTTCAATTTGAGGCATATTGGCTCTTGCAATTAAAAACCCGCTGAAGGAGAATTGATCTTCTCGAAGAGCTCTGCGAAGTTGATTCATATCATAACCCGTTGTGTACACATTAGAGGTATTTAACAATGACATCCCAAGTGAATGAAGCCCGCTCTGGCAATTTCTTGTTTGCGCTCGATTACGACCGAGACTTTAACATGGCAGTTCAGACGTCCAATGTAGTTGATGCCACTCTCGGGGAAACGCCCCTTCCGAATGGCCGCAAAGAGTATGCGATCCCGAGCAACACGGTCACCAACAGTGATCTGATCATTCAGTTCATTATCAGTGAGGACTTCCGTGAGTGGATCAGTATGTATCGCTGGATGATGCAGCTCAAGAATGCGCAGTACAGCCCCCTGTTGTTTAAGACATCGGAATTGACAGCTCTTGATAGTCAAAACAAGCCAAGCGCTCGATTCAGGTACTTCAACACATGGATCACTGCCCTCGATGGGATGCAGTACACTGTAGTGGAAGATTCATCTATTTTGGTTGCCACTGCTACCATCAAACATAGCGGTCTGAATGTTCTCGCTCCCAACGGAGAGGTTATCGATGAGCAATACTCTTGATCCAAAGGTCAAGCAATCCCTTACCGAGATGAAGGATGATGTTCTCGATAAGTTCAAGACGCTCAAAAGCGAATCGTCAACAGACTTAGAGATTGACGAGGTTGATCTCGATACTGAGGTTTTGAAGACGCCGAAGCTGCACTCGAAGTATCTCAATATGTACTCAGAGGAAGTGATTCGTCTGAAAGACCTGTACTCATTTTCTGCGAAGGTTAAGCTGGAGCGATGGAAGTATTGGAATGGCAAGCAGACTGATGAGTACTACGCTCGCAATGGAATCCAACACGAGAAGATTCTCAAGACAGACATCGAGAAGTACCTGAATGCAGATGAGAAGATGACTCTCGTCAACGACATCATCACAATCCAGAAGACAATCGTTGAGCACCTCGAGAAAGTGCTGAAAGAGATTGGCACCAGGAATTTCCACATCAAAGCAGCCATCGATTGGCGCAAGTTTACATCAGGAGCATAACAACCCGTGATAGTCTTCAACTACAAGCAGATCCACGACGTAGATGCATGTCACTTCGTTATCCGCAACATGAGAATCCCTGGAGAGCCGCGTTGCACTCCACTACAAGAGACCGACAAAGGTCAAACGTTGTTGGTGTGGCGTGATGATAAGTTCATGGCTCTCTTCTACCCTGCTGAGAACGTGATGGAGCTGTACCCCACCAAGAATACCAATTCAGTCAACTACTTCATTGCTCGGTACCCTGAGTTGGATTGGGATACGTGGCATCAGATCAAAACAAAGAGGTGGTAAGCATGCAAGTGTTCACATTCACGGATGTAAAGCTCGTCGAGGTGCCAGACCAACGACCGGTGATTGAGATGCAGGTTAACGATCTTGGTACCCCTGTATATGATTCTGAGATGCAAGAATTCGGCACATTTCAGCTACGCAAAGTGCAACTTGTTAGACGCCCATACCTTTGGATGCGACCCGATCGAGACCATCCTCAGCATGTAGTTGAGGTAGCAGCACAATCACAACAACAAGAGACGCTTAATGAGTTCGTGTATCGAATCAATGAACCGCTACTAGAATACATTAGTGTAATCGAGCGTCAGAATCGCGAATTAAAAGCCAAGCTAACAGAGCTTGGGACATGACGTCTAATAATCCCCTCCGTTGACTCCAACGGAGGGTTGGCTGATAATAAGGCCAGCAGTTGAGGAAACATCATCCACAAGCGAAGAGAGACCTATACCATGATGACCGAAGCCGAACTCAACAAAGCAATCGCCGAATCCGAAGCACGTCTTGCTGAAGTAAACCGCTTCAGCTCCAATGATTTCGAGGTCGGTCAAGAAGTGGTCGTGATGTGTGGAGGCGATCCCATGATCCATAAGAACGGTTCAGCTCGCGGCATCATCCTAAAGAAAGGGCGCAAGTTCACACAGATCGAATCTGTGGGTCCGAACGTTAAGGTTGATTTCAACGACCCTGATCGAATGATCACTATCGTGCCGATTGCTGAGGCTAAAGCGATGTATCGCAAATCGCTGGTGGGCCTTGGTCGCGATAGCCTGTAAGATGGACCACATACACACGCAAAGAGGTCTTTGTTATGTTGAAGGTACAAATCAATGTTCTCGGTTGTGAAACTCATACTCTTGTGAGTGACGCAGAACACACACAACCGTGATGCTGAATGCTTTCCTCGGTGAGGACCTCTTTGATCAGCACGAAGTCCTTGAGTTGTCCACTAAGCGGGACTTCGTGAGGGTAGATGATGTGTATGTTATCTTTTTCTCTGAGGAGTGATCTTCGATATGGCAACTCGAGTGAAGGACCTTGTGACTCCAGTACGGCAGGTGATGCTGCAGACTATCAAAGCACGCTTCCCTGACGCTCACATCGATAGATGGCTTCATATTCAGTATACGCACGAAGGTCGTCGCTACCGGTACAAGTTTCAAGCTAACACAGTCCGTCATGAGCGTCGACATGAGGGATTGAAAGAATGGTTAAGGGTTCGAACCCTTAGCATCAAGAAGATTGCTGAGGCTCACGATGTACAGTGATGATGGATACCAACTCCAGAAAATCGCGGACGGGCAACTGTCCGCGAATTCGATCGTTCGCGGCAAGAAGGGCAACCGCTCTGAAGTGTACAGCTACCTGATGAAACAAACTGCGTTCATGCCCGAGAAATCATCGATTCGTGCTCGGGCATGGGCTGTTGTGAATAGTGTTAAGCAGTTGCCGTTATGTGCAAATGGAGAGTGCTCCGAACCTGTTGGTGTCTACAGGGGCGATTGGCGTAACGGGACTCCCTTCAAAGACTATTGCTCGAAGGAATGTCAACGACTGTGTTCGAGAACGTCTCGCAAATTCAGCGATGAGCTGAAAAAGGAGATCGAAGCATCACCTGATTGGTTGTACGACAAACACATCGTGCAGAAGCTGTCACTGGTTGCAATATCAAAACTGTATGGACCGTCAGAAACATATCTGCGTAGAATGATTCACCACTGGGAGATTGATCATGTGCATTATGGTCAAGCTGACCCTGAAATGTATAAGCTAGTCAGGGACAAGGACTGGTTGTATGAACAGTACATCACTAAGAATTTGACTATCTCTGAAATTGCAGAGCTTGTTGGGATTACAGTCAACACTGTTCGAGCCCAGTTAGCGGTTTATGACATAACAAAACCATATTATGCTTATGACCGAGCACTGCCTGGTCGAGTATCTCAACCCGAACAAGAAATAGTCAACTGGCTTAAAGAACTTGGTGTAATCAATATATTGCAGTC